>JACCDN010852573.1_pt1 | contig 41217 bp, 41 predicted proteins | sample 7441691 | NCBI WGS metagenome assembly JACCDN01 (sample SAMN15323439, study PRJNA562643) | freshwater metagenome | isolation source: river surface water | place: USA:Blue River Watershed | collected 2017-08-16 | reverse complement strand
GATAATTTTATTAAGAAAGTTAAACTAGGTTATAAAGCTGTGCAGTAACAATTACTGCACTTTTATATAATTAAAACTGTTACCCATGTCCCGTTACATGTGTTACCTATGTTACAGGGCTATACAGGAGGCGGGGATGTCACAATGACAGCTAGGCCTTGGGCGATGAGTTGTTAACAGGCTCTGTTACAAATTTATCTTGATAGTTGGTTACAAATCCAGCAAAAATTCGAATAATACGATCATCTATTATTCCAGGCTCGGTAACTGTCACAGTCCAAGCATTGTTTTTCAGATCGCGAACAAGCTCAGCAATAGGGAGATAATTTCCCGGACTGGTAATAGAAAAGCGAGTAAAATCTGCATTGGATAAAGCAACACCTACTTGATTTGCGTTGCCTTGTTCATCATAACTATAAATATCGTATCTGGCAGCTTCAAGCGTTGCAATGCTGCCATCAATGAAACCGATTTTAACGTTGCGTGTATCATAAATATCAATATCCGTTGCCCAAGAATACATGACACCCAGCGAGAGTAACCTGGTGATACCCGTTGCTTGCCAACCTTTTTGGTTGGATAAATCATAATTTGTACGCACTCTAAATGCACTTTTTTTAACAATTCCTGGATAGGTGGGCTGTAAAGATGTCATACCCTGTGCTGGAGGTGAAATAATATAGCTTTCAGAAAATTGAGAGATATTTTTCTTGATTAAAAATTCATAAGGATGATTTTCATAAACACCATATCCGTCGGCCATAACGCTTGAACTTAGAAAAAATAGCCCTAAAAAGACGTTTTTTATTAACTCTCGATTCATTTTTATCCCCTATGTTTTTTAGCGCCTCATCATAAATTAAAAAAGAGATTAAAACAAATAGGGCAAACAGCCAAACGCATCCGTGGAAGGTATATAAAGGGTAATGTATACTTGTCGTTAAAGTGGCAGCTTTCTTTTATTACATCTGCTCGTGGTGCCTGAAAACGATTCTTTTCAGACGGCTTCAGGACCCTTAAACATTAAAACGTAGGTTTTATACCTTCTTCAGGCGCAGTTTTTGGGGTTAAACCCCCTTGCACACCAATGTCATAATTATCGGGGTTCTTTTTATAGGCTTCTACTTCAGCTTTTGTTCCTTGCACAAAATTTTTCCCATCAGAGTACATGCAATGATCTAGACTTTTATTGTAAGCTTCAAATGGACGTCCTTTTTGCGCTTGCTTTGCAAAGAATGTAATAGCCTCTTCTTTATTACTGAAAGCAAAATGTGGCCGTCCCTCTATTTGTTGAACTTTTTCACGTGTTTCTGTCTCATAATCTTGGCTAATACTTTTAAGCGCATCTGCTTTTATTTGTGCGCCATAATCAACGTTGTCGCTGGTTTTTATCTTGTTAATAACGCTTGGATCTTTAAGAACTTGGGCGCCATATTTATCCAAAAGCTGCTTGTATATCTCTTCTTCTTCCGCTGTTCTTTTATGATTTTCGTGTAGCAAAGTGAAATGTTCCAGCTCTTGTTGTTGCTTGGATTTTCCCATAGATGCTCCGATATTTTCATTACACCAATATTAGTTATTTTAGTACATTTATAACAAAATGTACTAAAATATTTCTCGACATCGTCTTCGTTTGAAGCTTTTGTAAAAACATTGAAAATGGATTATGTTGGGGGTCTCTATTACACGCGATGCTTTCGTTGTTTTGAAACAGTTTAGAACCGCTTGCTTCATCGGACTTGTCGTAGCAGCCTTGATGCACTTTTATAATAGCCTATGCCATTAAGGGACGTTACCTAATACTTGTCAAATGAAGCGCTGCGCTTTGCTGTTGGGCCAAGGCCCAACCTACATTAAATTGCATTAAAATCAATTGGTTGTGTTTTTTTGTTACATTGCACGCATCTTAAATTTCTGCCATTAGGCCTTGGCCTAACAAGCCAGCCTGCGCTTGCCGATCGGCTCTACATTTCAGTACGGTTTGTATCAGTCGTTAATAGCTTCTTTTAGTTTTGAGCCGGCTTTGAAACTCACAATATTGCGAGCTGGAATGTTCAAAGGCGCGCCCGTATTGGGATTACGGCCTTTGCGTGCCTCACGTTTTTTCACAGAGATACTTACAAATCCTGGCAGCACAATAGAATCGCCTTTAGCAAGTAAATTGGTAATGGAGCTTATCACAGCGTTTAAAACATTTTCTGCATCTTTTTAGTTAATTTAGCGGTTGTGCTGATAGCATTAACTAGTTCCTTTTTTTTCATGGTATTCTCCCTGATGTTTGAGCGCTAAAAAGAATTACTGAGAATTAAATTTTAAGCGTATCGTAGCCTAATAATATTGTATATATCTATTTTCTAATGATTGTTCCGCTAAACTATGATTAAAAAATCGCATCCGTGAAAAGTGTACTATATTGAAAAGAGATTTTTAAATGCTTACAGGAGATATTAATGAGAGAAATGCGAGCGCTGGCTGCGTCATTAGTTTTATTGAGTACTACGGTTTTTGCTGTGGGACTTCCAGGGCATCCGGTAGGTCATATAATAGCTTCAGCTATTTTAGAGCGTTTGGATGAAATTAAAATGTATCTTGTGGATGAAAATGGAGAGGCTGTGACTGACTCAAGCGCTTTCCCGCCTTGTTCTAGGATAAGTTATGATGCAAACACAAACATCCTGAGTTGGTGGGGACCAGCACTAGACGAAGCATCCATGACGCTTGATACCTCAAAGTGCCCAGTAGATCCAAAAACCTCGAAGAAGTTGATTGCTTTTACGCAAGACCGTAAATTAATCTGTGGCACCTTAGTTTCAACGCCAGCTCAGTAGAACAGCATCGTTGTATTGTTGAGCGATTGGCTCGTTTAAGTTCTCAGGGGGGCAACAAATCGTCTTCAGCCATTAAATCAATAATGGCCGAAGACGATTTGTCATAGGTAAGGTCTAATGTAGCGAAACAAGGCTTTGCGTGCGGCCTTTTGTTGCACTTCTGTCGAAATGCTACAAGCTTTTCTGATTAGTTGGCGTAAATGCTGAATGTCTTCGGGTTGAAACGTGCTTATAAACTCGCTTAAAGCATTGTCATCTCCTTCCATCAGTTTATCTCGCCACAATTCCGCAATATGAAATTGCGTTGCTTGTTCAACGTCTTTTGCTTGCAGAGCTGCGAAGGCGGTTGCTACGGCGGCATGATCTTCTGAGCGCATCAGCTTTCCAATGAGTTGTGTTTGACGACGAAGCGCACCGTGGCTTTTAATGCGTTTGGCTTCAATGAGAGTTTGGCGTAACACATCCGTTATTGGCATGGTATTCAAGATGGATTCATCAAGGTCAATCAATTGTTTACCCAGTGCCCGTAATGCTTCTGCATCGCGCTTTTTTTGAGATTTGGACGGGCGATCATCGTAAGTATCGTTCATAGGCTAACTCTCTATCTGTCATGTTGCGTATATTGCCTTTTAAAGAAGAAGAAGTATAGGGTGGGTGATGTTGTTTAGTAAAATGTATAGTATGGCCATTAAACCTCAAAAGATAGTCAGTACGATTGTTTATGCGAGTCTATAAATTTTTACTGGACACAGTCCCCAGCTCATCAGCTCTATTCCTTGATAAATCATTTCAAACTGCTTATGTTGAATGCTTTTTGTGGCGACAATAATCCGAGTGCCGGGGTTTAAATGAGCCATTTTATTAATGAGGCTTTCCCAGGTGGGATCACTTAAACAAGTGGCTGCTATATATATAATATTGGCATCATGGAAATCATGACTAAGAAAACTGTCTTGGATAAACTGGATGGCAGGAATTTTTTCTAAATACTTGTTTTCAAAATCGGGTTTGAGATTTTGAAAAAAACTGGTTGCCTTTTTGAGCTGATTAGTTGATTTTTCATAAAGGGGCGGAAGCAATTCAATGCCACATGCTTTAGATAGATCAAAGAATAATGCGGCAGCAAATACTGCCTTTCCTGTTCCTGAGCCTAAATCGTAAAAAACTTCTCCAAGTTGAGGCTGGGCATTTTCAAGAATATTATGGAAAGATAAAAAATCAATTTCTCCATAAATAAATTCCTTATTAGTCATGTGGCGGAAACTTCTATAAATGATAGAGGTTATTTTTGCATGATCACCCCTGAATATTTTTTTGAGTATATTTTCTGTTTTTTCTAGCATGGGCCAATCTAATCTCTTTTTCATTTGGGTATAAAGAGACTTTTTTTTGAAATGAGGAACTATAAAATTTGTCAATAAAAGCCGGGTAAAAAAAATAAAAAACGGTAAGGAGATAATCAAATAATAAGCCATAATTTGTTCCGTATTTTACCAATCACTTTAATAAATGATCTGGGTTAACGCGACTATTGCGAACTTCAATGCTCTTATAGCGTGATGTATCGCCTCGTTTTAGTATAATCTCTCTGCGAGAGACCTCAAATAATTCGGCAATATATTTTAAAAGAGCCACATTAGCTCGCCCATCGATTGCGGGTGTTGCTACTCTGATTTTTAATGCATTATTGTATAAGCCAACAATTTCATTATGCTTTGCGCCAGGCTGTACATAAATCTTCAATACTATGACATCCTCTGTTTGGGTATACCAAGAAGCATTCATCGGGATAATTCTTTCATAATATCCTCAATGGCAAGTGGTTTAAAATTGGGCTTCATTTGCTGTAGGCCAATGAACTGATAATGCGGGCAGACTATCTAAATCATATATAGCATAAATCAGGGTATCACTAGGTGCTTGCGTTTGTGGATTGATACGATTTTTCTTCAGGGTTGCTTCTAAATAAAAGCTTAAACGCTCGGGTATTTTTTTGCTCCGAACATTGGTAATGTCGCAACGAATTTCAAGGCGTTTGGCATGCAGCGCTAGGAAGGCATAGCGAGTGATAGCATTGACGGCTTCAGTCATGTAACCCTGATTTTGATGCCGAACATGCAACCAGTATCCGGTTTCAAAAGCGGGAACATCCCAGTCCATATGGTGAAATCCAGTGCCACCTATATACTCCATAGTATCCAAACGAAAAATAGATAAAGGAAGGTACGGTTCTTCATTTTGCTTTAAAATCCAATTGGCGGCTGCAAGCCTTACATATTCCTCAGAGTCTTCAACGGTTGGAACGATTTGCGCCCATGGCATAATTGATTTCAATACATCATAAGATTCCACAATAGCCGCATTAATGATATGACCATCACCCAATTGTGGTGGGCGTATCAGCAGTCGCTCTGTCTGAATAGGCATGGGGAGATTGAATAGTATGGGTTTCATCATTATTGTTTGAGCCATTCTTTCTTAAGAATTTCCATAAATTGAGCTTTTTGTTGTTCATTCAAGGAAGTGTAGATAGTACGATAAGCCATAAATCTTTGTTTCTGTATTTCTCCATAAACATTGACTTGATGCTGAACGAATTTGTTCAGTTTGGTTGGGTCAATGGGTGATGAGGATTGAACGATTTCGTTTTCCATGCGATCCACGCTCATTGTGCTGTAATCTAATTGAAGCAATAATTTTAACGTTTGGTCATGCACAGATTTTGCAAAAGGTATGATGGTTTCTTTTTGCTCTGGACTTAGATTTAGTTCATTGATATGAGTGAGTGGGTCCGGGTTAGTTTTACCTGTTGAGTCCGTGACTATTTGATGGCATTGAAGGAACATAAGGGAATATTGATGCTCTTGGTGTTGTAGTTGTGTATATTTGACCTTTTGTTTTTCATCTAAAATATTATATAGATTATGTCTAATCACGGCGGTTTGCGATTGGGCTTCAGCTATTACTGTGTTTGATGTAGAAATAAGTTTATCAACAGATGTTTGACCAGCTGTGGATGAGTGACCAAGTAGGCTGATTTCTGTATTAATACCGGCCATCACAGCTGTAAGCTGTGTGTTCATAGTAGCATTTATCTTGTCATTTTCGCTTTGCATTACTTTGAATTGTTTATTTTGTGCTGGTGTTAAATCAAGCTCGCTGGTACGGGCTAGCACATTGGGGTCTTTGATTTTCAATAAGGACTGATATAAGGGGGTATGGCAATCCTCTGCATGAGCGAGGGGAGAGAGGGTGATTCCCAAGGTTAATCCTAGTGATATTATAGATAATTTCAGGATGTTGTTGTTCATGGTGGTCTCTAAAATGGGTATTCAATCAGTCTAGTTTAGATATTGGCTTTATGTAAAGCTCAATAATCTCCTATCACTGAATGGACTCGTTCAAAATATTACCAACGTGTAACCTTGATCCAGTAAATCCATGATGATAAAAAACGGGTTGGCCTTAGTGATTCGAATGACCACGGCGATGGGTTTCATCTGACTCGGCGACATTTTCTAAGGTTTGCGCTTCCTTCTGTTTCAGAGTCAATAATTGGTCTTTATAAAATTCACTCTTAGTTTCTGTTTCAGTAAAAAATATACTGAAATACTTGTGGATAAATTTTAATAATTTTTCTCCCAAGGAATCATGCTCTATTACGGCTTTGTTTTCGGGTGTCTGGATGATATTTTCAATACCATACATTTTCATGGCTGGGGGTAATGTTATATCTTGTAATATCGCTTCTAATTTTTCGATAATCTCTAGTTTCTGAGTTTGATAGTCGGACTTAGTTTGTTTGACATAATCTTTATAATCGCCCAATATGGCTTCCAAATATGACAGATTCGTAAACATCTCACACTGGCGCAATAATTTTTCTTCTGTGGGGGCTGGGCTTTTCAAGTAATCCTCTTCTCTTTGCAAAAATGCCAAACTTTCTAAATCAAGATAAACTGTCGGTTTATGCTTAAATATAGATATTTCTTGTTGAGTACTCTCTACAAAAGCTTGAGTGTATTGAGCGTAATCCTGAAATAACCATTCAGGCTTGCGCTTTATCACCACAGAGAAAGCTTGTATTGTTTCTAGCAAACTGGCCATGTATTTTGAGGAAACTGGTTCAGGAGACATTTGTTGCAGCCTCCTATTCAATTCTTCTTGGATAATAGTATGGGTTACGGCGCCCCAAGAAATGATCATAAATGCATCGTCTGCAGTATCATTTCTATCGATAACTGCTTGAGCGGCAACAGACAGACAACGCAATTGAAATGGGGTTAATTGTTGAACTGACAAAGATTTTTCTATTTTTTGGGTCAACGCTGGAGTGGAATCATCAGCGCCAGAAAAATCAATACCCATATACATACTCTGAGCATATTGATACCAGTCTTTAAGGGTTGATTCCGACTCTGGGTCTAAGAGCTCTGTGATTGATTTCATTGTTTTTATAGATTGTGAGTGTTGTTTTGAGTATAGACTAGTCTGTCAAATAATGAATGGAGTGGACGGGGCGCCATTGGTACTCTCAGTGGTTAAATCTGGCCAACGGATTGTTTTGAGGGATGGTTTCCCGCCTGCGCGGGAATGACCGAGATTTTTTTGTCATGTACAGAGGTCCACCATCTAAAATTTTATCATGATTAAAATTATTAAGCTTGATTGCTCGAAAAGGGTTGATTATTCTTGCATAAACTACACCCGCAAAACTAGCTATGTCGCTCAAAAACGCTATATGTTCCTAGCTTTTAACGAGTGGCGTTATGGATGATTCTATGAGGTTTATCAAATATGACAAAAATGCATGAAAATGAGCTCGAGATTGACGAAGGTCTTGTCCATACACTTATTAAAAATCAATGTCCACATTGGGCCAATCTGTCCCTAAAATCCATTGTTTCAAGTGGTACTGACAATGCATTATTTCGTTTGGGCAATGATTATGTAGTGCGTCTTCCGCGAGTTGAATGGGAAATTGGGCGTATCCATAAAAATATCACTAAAGAGTGCGAGTGGCTGCCCAAGGTTGCTCAACTATTAAAGATGGCTATTTCTGAACCTTTGTTTAAAGGTAGCCCAAGCGAGTTTTATCCTTGGCCTTGGACTGTGACCAAATGGCATGCAGGTCATAATCCGGCTTTTGAAAAAGATAACGAATATGCGTTGCTTGCTAAAGATTTGGCTGACTTTTTAAATGATTTGCATGGGATAGAACTTCCTAATGGACCCAAGTCCAGGCGTGGGGTTTCTTTAAAGGAAGTCGATCAGGAAACGAGAAAGGCTATCAGCGCATTAGAAGGGGAGATAGATACTCAGATGGTAACTTCTTTATGGAGTCAGCTTGCAAATATCCCAGTGTGGAATAAAGCACCAGTATGGATTCATGGGGATTTTTTACCGGGAAATATCATCATTCAACATAATCGTCTCAGTGCCGTGATCGATTTTTCTGATGTGGGTATGGGGGATCCAGCTTGTGATCTCGTGATTGTTTGGAGCTTACTTAACGCGAACTCTAGAAGCGTTTTTAGACAGAGCTTAGTGAATATTGACGACAATACATGGGAACGAGGTCGAGGTTGGGCGCTGTCCATTGCGTTGATTATGTTGCCGTATTATAAAAATTCAAATCCAGTTTTAGCAACGCTTGCAAGACGAATAATAGAGCACGCGCTATGAATAAAAAATTTGGCGATAAAATTCGAGCTAGCTATGACAAGATTGCAGATACTTGGTATGCAGAAAGAGAATGGTATATTGAGCAAGCTTCTATTGATGAAGCAATCACACACCTTCCAACCAACGGCAAAATTTTAGATGTGGGTTGTGGTTCGGGTAAACCTATCGCAGCTTACCTTGTGGACAAAGGGTTTGATGTCTATGGAATTGATATTTCACCCAAACAAATCGCATATGCTAAGAAAATTATCCCCGAAGATCATCTCTTTGTGGGTGATATTGGTGATTTTTCAACAGCCTTCAAATTTGATGCGATTATTTGCTGGTTTACCTTATTTCATATTCATGCGGACTATCATTTAGAGATATTGAAGAAACTGAATCATTTACTGGTGCCGGAAGGAGTTCTGCTCATTAGTTTCGCAGATACAAGCTACGAAGTTGAAGGGACTGATCTCAAGATAATTGATGAGCACACCATTGAATCGACTATGTTTGGCGAGCGTTTCTACCATAGTGGCAATCCTGCCCAGCTCAATAGCCGATTGGTAGCTTTAGCCGATTTTACAATTTTGGAAGATAAAATTGATCAACCAGGAAATCAGGTTATTTTGGCAAGAAAAAATTAAGACGGGTTATTGATAATCTTGAATTCAACCAGCGACTCAAGAATTGAGCTGAATTGACGCTCGGAGAAACGCCAAATAGGGCGTTTCCTTATTTTAATCCCTTTTCATTACGGTTGACTGACTGCTTAGTCAGTACTTAAGGCATTGGGTTGGTCTGAGTGGATATGCGCTAATGGGGACCAAGGTTACATCGATGATTATACTTAGCAAAGGATATCTATGACAAAAATTAAAGATTTGATTGGTGATTACGAAACTTTTTTCTCAGACCTACTAGGGCGAATGGCGCAAGTAGGTATTCAAATTTCGGGGATGCCTATGAGTCATTTGCTCTATCGAACAGCGACTATGCCTGAGTACATTGAGCTTCGTGATGCATTGAAAACACTCTGTAGTGAGTTTGTTGAAACACAATTCAATGATAGAGCGGTTTCTATTCTTATTTTAAGAGATCCTTTAAAGTTAGAAGGTGGCTTCACCGTTTCAATGATTGAGTTGCCTGCTCCCCGTGCGGTTCACATGTATCCCAGTGGTTTGGAAAGTATAGGGGTCGTTGTCGGGGAACAATTACCGGGATTTATTCACAAATATCAGTCTGTTTTAACCGGTATAAAAGAGCACGGTGAACATTGTCAGCCCGCATTTATTACCTTTGAGAATGATAAAACCTCAAAATTTTATAATATTTCATTGAGAGAAATTGTAATATTACAAGGTTGGGAAATTGCTTGTTTACCACAAATGTCAAGGTTGGCTGATGGCTAAAAACCGCGTAGACACATTGTTAACACCCGAGCTTTATTGTTCTAACATTAAAGTTAGTGTTGCATTCTATACAGAGACGTTGGGCTTTAGCATTCAATATGAGCGTGAAGAAGAAGGATTTGCAATGCTTGAGCGCGAAGGCTCTCGTATTATGCTCGATGAAATAGGTAAACCAGCTGCGAGTGTGAACAGATCATGGTTATCTGCCTCATTGGAGTTTCCTTTCGGTCGCGGAGTGAACTTTCAAATAAAAACAGCCGCAGTTGATAAATTATATGAAAAGGTGCAAAAAAATAGTGCGCGTATCTTCTTGCCCATCGAAAACAAATGGTATCGAGCGGGTAATATTGAGATTGGGCAACGGCAATTTATTGTATTGGATCCAGATGGATATATGCTTCGTTTTATAGAAGAGATTGGCACAACGGATCGTTAAGATATTGGTTGGGATCTGCATCAATGCGCTGGAAGGCATCGAGGTCTCTTTGGTCTATCGAATCGGCATTAATGGTACTGCCGTCACCCAAATGATACTAATCTAAATCTATAAAATATGTTATAATATTTTTTTACTCTTTGATTTAATAAATGACAAACGACTGTAAGTCAGAACAGCAAACATCTAATAATGCCTTTCGATTCAAATTTTTGGGGGGCGGTGTCTTAGGCCTGATTAATTCAACGGCTGTGACGCCCTTCATCAATTATACCAATCATGCTATCAATCAACAGAGCATGGGGTTTGATAGGTCAAAGCAATCTTTTACTCTTAAGCGCATGTTTGATGGTCTCGGCTCTTATAACGTCTCTTTTGTTTTGAGAATTTCTGTTGCATTGTCACTGGATAGTTATTTTTTACATAAGCTCGGCCGTTATTATACCGTAGACAAACAGCATAAATTATTATCTTCTATCTTAGCAGGCGGCATCGCGGGTTCGGTCGCGACGTTGTCAGAGGCCGTAGCGCAAGCACAACAATTAAGCAAAGATAAACCATCTTCAATACAGGTCATCAAAACGGCCTATCATGCGAATGGCTTGTTCAGACTTTTTCCTGGAACAGCAGCCATGGTTGTGCGTTCTTCGGGACTGACTGCTGGCTACATTTCTCTCATGCCTATGCTGTGTCAGCATTTGAAGAAAAAATTGGGCGATAATCTTATGACAGACATACTGGCCGCGACAATTTGCGGTCTTTTTGTTGGCATCATCACCACGCCACCCAATAATGCGCGTTTTGAAATGCAAAAGGATTTTATGGTAAAAGGTCCTGCGCCAAGCTATAGAAAAATATGGAAAGGAAAATGCACAAGCCATGAAGGTAGACACAGCCTACTTACCGGTTTACGGAAATCATTCGGTGGATTTCATCCTCAGACACTGCGCTGTATGCTTTCAATGTTCATCCTTATGAAAGGAAATGAAAAATTAGGACATCTCTATGACAGTGATGGATTTTCTAATTTTCTAAATGGTTCATCGCCAAGGGTGTAACAGTTGATTTTATTGCCATTCTGGTCAGACTGTATCCTCACAGCATTTTAGATATAGTGAATTGATTTTTAATTGACTGATAGAGGTAGGTTGGGCCAAGGCCCAACGAAGCACTGCTGTTGGGCCAAAGCCCAACCTACTTCATGGATGCATTCTCCGTTGCCCAAAGTCAAAGGTTCAACTCGGCAAAACTCTGCCATAGCATATTAATATCCGCTTGATTGAAATAAGGGTCGGGATTATTGGGGAAATGATAGCCAATATACCAAGGCTCTTGGACGGTTATATTTGCAGCATTGGATTGGCCAAAGGCACCTGCAGGCGCTGTCCATGCATTTTCTAGAGCAAAAATGGAGTACCCAGCGGCATGTGCTTGGTTGGTATCTTGGTAGACGATAATATTATTACGCACATAATCAAGCGTAGTAGAACGCAGTACGCCAGGTTGCCCAATCAAAGCAGAGCCGGGTAAGCTGGATACAAGAATGCATTGCGCATAGGGGATATTAGAGCCACAGGGTGAAAATGCTTGCATGGATAGTCCTGAGACGACTTGATGGGTTGCATCAGCCAACAGACAAGCCGCTAATGTTTTATAGGCGCTGCTGGCGGGATTGCAGTCTAAATCATGCGCGTTTTTAACAAAGAACGTATTGTCGACCCTTGCACAGGCAGTAGTGGTGAGGATGCGACCTGTTTTGAATATCGCAGGGGTGAAATCAGGATTCCATATTTCTACGGCAGACCATTCTGTGGCGGAGTCAGCCAGAGGGAGTGCGAGTTGGTATTTTCCATTAAAATACATGATGGCATCGTGAGTGGAAATTTGAGAATAATTGTCTTTAAAGCGGCGATTATTCTCTGAGTAAGAATCATTAATACTTAAATTACAATAACTGATAGGACTATAATAGCCAGCATTGTTGATGGTGGTACAAGATTTGTCGTAACTGAAATTTGTGTATAGCGTTAAGGCCTGTTCAGGCGTAAATCCACCCCATTCATAGCTTAGAGTGGCGGGTAGAGCATCGCTGTCGGTTTCTGGGGCGCGATACTGCCCGACATCATAGGTGGAAATATTGGCAATGCCTAGCGGTCCGAATGCGGCAAACATATTGGGTTTAAAAATGTCGCCAAAGTAATAAAAGCTAAACCATTTACCATGATATGCCAAACGGTCGGCAATTTTTTTAAATATTTCGGCTGCCGCGGGTTGATTAAATCCTCCCTCTAAATCCATAGCGATACCGTCTAAATTATATTGAATAATGGGCGCTACCATGGCATCTGCGAGAATATCTTGTTGTCTTCCATTGAATGATAAAAAATCGGCTTTCACATGGTTATCAAAAGTATAATTTAGGGTTACTCCGACACCTTGTGATTGGAATGGCGCTATCAAAGCGTTGATCCAGCTTGCCATAGTAGATCGATTGTTGACGATGCCAAGGTTGGTAATCTGATTTTTTGGATTTGGATTAGGCTGTAGTGGCCAGTTGGGACTGCCATTGGCATATAGCATCGAAATAATTTCAACCAAGGCGGTTTTAATGGGGTGCTTGGTCAGATAGGTGCTATTGATGGTACCTAAATCATTAGCATAGTCTTGGTAATCGCTGGCCCAATCAGGGTTTTTCTGCGGATCTTTGGCAGAGTAAACATAAATGGATGGAAAGGATCCAAGGACATTGGTTGCGGCAACTGCGCCTGATTTCCAATCCACAAGCGTGGGATTATTGACCTGGACGTTTAAATAAAAGGTTTGCCAAGCATGCTCTGTTAAAGAATTGATGGGTCGTTGTGCATGGATGTTGATTTGATAGATACCTGGGTGGAGGTTTTTTGCATTGAAATATCCTGAGGTAGGATCAATAGAAAAATCATCTGTATTGGCGCAAACGGCTTGATTCACCCCCGAAATTACTTTGATAGGGCAGGGCGCCTGTTTTCCTGCGATATACGTCGCATCCATAGTAAAAGTGATCTTATTATCTGGGGCAGTAAAATAATTATTAAGATCAACCACAGGGATACTGTTTTGAGAGAAATCATTTGGGGTTGCTGAGATTTCAAAGTAATAAGGTTGGGTTGCATTCACAATATTGCCCTGTACTCGTGCTGCAATGATTTCTTCAATCGTTTTGGCACGTAAGCCATAATTTAGAATGACTGGGAGCGTCCCGATTTGGTTTTGGTCGGAGGTGACGGTTAGATTACAGAGTAATTCATCTGGATTATTATTTAAAACGGAACAACTTTTTGAAAAAGTTGGCTTGGTTTCTAGGGCTATATTGTCCGACAACATTAGTTGGTTATTTTTCACGTAGACGTAAGGCAAGAGGGCGCTATTGCCACTTAAACTGTAATGGGTCCCCGGTAAATAATTTTCAAAATTTGCGAGGGAATGAAAATCTGACAAATAATCGGCCCCAGCATGGATGGAAGCATAGGGTAATAATAGGGTAGATGTGGCAAATAAAACCTTAGCAGCAAGCATAACGGAAATAAAATACGTAGAGCGGATAAGTTTAGAATGCACGGCAAGTCCTTTGCGCATGAAAGAGGTGGTTTGCATGTTTCTATTGTCTGCAATAGCGTGATTCTGTCATAAAGGCTAGGGTTGAGTAAAGCTTCCTAAGTCATTAAATGATCTATAGGGGCTCCATTGATCATGCAGCAAATCCACGTTACATATACTATACTGATTAAAAATATCGAGAAAAGCATGGCTAGAAAATGGCTTTTAACAGGATTGATTTTAAGTATTACTCTTATATGCGGAATTATCCTTGGTACATATTTTCATACATCCATTCTCTCTAGTATCACGAATATATTTCATATAACGCCTCCAATGAGACATTATTGTCCGTCTCCACCATTCGCTAACCAATCAAGTCCTTTTGTAGAAGATCAACTAGCCTGGCATGTGGAAGCTCAAATTTGGAAAGCGCCGCAAGAGATTTCGTTTATGCAAGCATTGATAAAAGATAACAACGCACTTGTTTGTTACTATCGATGGCCCAATCCTCAAGAGAAGGGGACTTATTTATGGTTGACAGTAGAACTTTCTCTAAATGCCGATCAAATTATAAAGCCTGCTGGATTAAAATGGAAAAATGAACTCAATGATAATACCAACGTATCCCTATGTACGTCCGGCATTCAATCTTGTCCTTTTAGCTTGTCACCCGAATAAACCCATCGATCAATTATCCCATTCCGACATTGAGCCGATAAAAAAGCAGTCACATCATTGATTTCTAATTTCTGATTAGGTGCTTTATTTTTTATATTTAAATAAATTATAGATGATTTTATGCTATAAACACTGCCATTTTCTCTGTTTTTAACTAAATTTTGAACGCTGTCTCCTGGAGTGGCTGTGAGAGGGCGGATGGGTGGAAGCGCAGAAAAAATCCACACGGATGAGCGCCAACCTATATCAAGCCTTTTGTAAGAGCTGTTGGAAAAATAGTGTTATGATCGAGGTTAGTTGTTATATCTATATTATATTCAAGGTTATGGTGCGGTTTTCTTTGTGAAAAATTTGGCAATTATCAGATTTGGGTTCGTCCGAAGCAGATGTTTTTTGAAAACGTTACTGATAATGGGGAGAGTGTTCCTCGGTTTCAAAGGGTGGGGTATAGTGCTGATTCATGAGGGTTATTAAATATGGCAAAAATGCATGAAAATGAGCCCAATATAGACGAGCGCCTTGTCCATACGCCAATTAATAACAATCTGAATCATGAGGTGGTTCAATGGGCTTTCCAAGTTCTTGCATCGCATGGGTATACAGGAATCAGTGAAACGCCAGAGCGAGTGCTGGATACGCCTTGGTCTCATATAGTTCGTTTTGCAACCTCTCATGGGTATGTCTATTTGAAACAGACGCCAGCCTCGCTTGCCTTGGAAGCGCCTATTACCCAGGTTTTACGTACTAAATTTCATGCTTCTGTTCCAATAGTCATCGCGCACAACCTTGAATTACACTGTTTTTTAATGCAAGACGCAGGCTGCTCATTGCGAGAGATTTTAAGACAACATTTCGATACAGGCTTATTTTGCAAAGCGATAGATCAATTCACCGCACTGCAGTTAGCCATTGCCGATCATGTCGACGTGCTCCTTGATATCGGTGTTCCTGATTGGCGATTGGACAAATTACCTGATTTATATCGTACGTTTCTTGTAGAAAAAGAGATGCTGATAGAGGATGGACTGTCAGAGATAGAGGTCATACAATTGAGCGCCTTATTTCCAGCCGTCTCTAATTTATGTGAAAAGTTATCGAATTATTCAATTCGAGAAACGCTGGTGCAGCCCGATTTTAGTGATAATAACACATTGATAGACACTAGAACTGAATGCATCACTATCATTGATTTAGGTGAGATTGTGATTTCGCATCCATTTTTTGCTTTGGTAAACTGCCTGCATCAAATAAAAAAACATCATGGACTTACAGAGAAAGACAACGCGTATTTACTCATTAAAGATGCGTGCCTTAAAAATTATAGCACTGTTGGGTCTCAACAACAGGTGTTGGATGCTTTTGAGATAGCCCAAAAATTATGGTTTATCTATTGGTCATTAGCCAATTATAGGTTGAGGCTTGCTTGTGATAAAACAAAATTGATGTCATTTCAAATGCGTGGAAAACTCACGGGTGCATTGAAAGAGTTTATGACGGTGTATTGATTGGGTAAAAATTCTTGGGGCTAAGTCATGGGTTTGATAATCCCCCTATTTTTAACTGAAGCTAAAAGTAGAGGGTTAGGCAATTAGTGCCATTTTTTGTTTTGGAGGAATGCCTCCAATAGCAGTATTTGGTCGTTCATTTGAAAAACCACTCAAAACACACCAAATAACTCATAGAGAAAATCAATGCAAACCAAAGGGCAAGATCATTAGTTCCCTTGTTGATGATGCCCATTTGATTTAAAACCTAGTGATTCGGAAAGAATAGACACGGCTAAAGTATTCAAACTTACATGAAACCATAGCCACCACAACTTGCTCAGGATGATTGCATTAAATGATTCAAACTAGAGCACAGAAACCGAACCTCATCCGTTAGGGCGTGGAAAAATTCTATAAAAATTTACGGCAGTATTTTTCATTGTGGGGCTTTCATCGAAGGATGAAACTCATTCAACGGAGATGCAGTTTTTTAAGGATTTGAAATTCGATTAGTTATTGATATAGATGGTGGCCAGAGCTGGAATCGAACCAGCGACACAAGGATTTTCAGTCCTTTGCTCTACCGACTGAGCTATCTGGCCAGGAAGATGCTATTAAACGCTGAGAATGGTTTTGAGTCAATAGGTTGAGCTCAATTTTCATTGATTTTTTCCGGTTTGAATCCCTCTGGCTTCTCTGATCCGCTGCCAAAAAAATATTTTTCCATTTCTGTGCGCAAAAATTCGCGTGCTTGGGGATCAATTAAAGTCAGGCGATACTCATTAATCAACATGGTTTGGTGACCTAACCACATGGTCCAGGCTTCTTTACAAACTTGTTGATAAATCTGTTCACCCAATTTTCCTGGAAAGGGCGGTGCGGCCAAATGTTGGCCTTCTTTTTGTAGCTTGATACAAAATACAGTCGTAGTCATAAATGCAGCACATGCCAATTCTATTGGGCTACAGTGTATCAATTTTCAGTTGAATTGGATACCCATGAAAGAATAACCATAACAGATCGGTCTGATTGAAAGAAACTTGTTGATCGTTAATTTCCTCTGTAGCAGGCGCTGCATGATGCGCCAAGGCACGGTCTAAACTAACAAACTGATAGCCATGATCTTTATACATTTGAATCAAGTCACCGAGACAATGGGAATTGAGCAAATTGGCATGCACCAATAGGATTTGAGCGCCAGAATTTTCTTTAGAGTTTTTTTCAGCTTTGAGGGTTTGCTTCCAAACATAGTCTAAATATTCTTTTTTAATTTTGGGAACGTACTGGTCGCGAACTCGCCATGAAACATGCAATAAGCGTTCGTTGAATTGATAATCCTTGCTATCTATTGTAACTGGGGCAATTGTGTATTGATTCGCTATTAAATAATTTTGTACCGCTTGCTTGGTTGTGCCTCGGCCTTCTGCTAAATAGGGGTAGCGAAAATATTTGGGTTGTGTCATGACAGGCGCCAAAATCTTGTCTGCTTTGGCAATCTCAGCAATATAGCGCTCTGACGAGGTGCGGTTCAAGTCGGCATGGGAATACGTATGATTTCCTAAACCAAATCCAGCGTCTCGAAAAGATTCTAACAACGCCCATTGCCCCGTTGCAATCGAATTAGCAATGACAAATCCTGTTGCAGGCACGTGGGCATCCACTAGATAGTTTAAAATTTTACCAAATCGATCGTGTGCGCGCTCTAAATTGCCTTTGGTGGCGCTATTGGTTCCAACAAAAGGTAAATCATCAATGGTGATGGCGATTTCCTTTTCTTGGGCGTAAGCATTATGGGTAAGAAAGCTAGCTAATAATAGGCTGCTTAAAATTTTTGTACGCATGGTAGGGTGTTCCTTATCAAGGGATAAAGAAGAGATATAGCTTACCATCGGCGGCAACAAGGAAAAGTTTAATTTAAAAAGAAATAATAGGCAACACCTAATCCGGCTATCAAGCCAAACAGATGCCCTTGCCAGGACACATGCTTTTTCCCTGGGAATATAGACCATAGAATGCCGGCAAAATAGACAAGGCAAACAGCGGCAAGGATGAGGGTGGTTGCATTGCTTTGGTAATAAGCATGAGCGACCAAGTAGCCCCAATATCCCGTAATGACGCCACTGGCTCCTACGTGTAAGCCGGGTACTGCAAAACACCAAATCAACAGCCCAGAAACAAGAATGATAAGCGCCGTGACATGTAAAAAAACTGGGACACCTTGAATGAGGATAAAATTGGCGAATACAATCAGCGGAATAGAGTTGAAAAAAAGATGATTAAAATTAGCATGTAGAAAGGGCGCAAATAAAATACCTGATAATCCCGATGCTTGTCTAGGTCGGATTCCCAAATACAGCAGACGATTGCTGAGCATCCCATTGATAACAAAAATCCCCCAGAGAAGCAGGAGGATTTTTGATAAAACCCAAATATTATTTTGGGTTTGGCTCGCTATCAGCGAGAAACTATCACTGAGTAGGGTCAGCATTTAACTTTCTGCGGTAATACAAGTTTTACCCATATACGTTTGTAAGACTTCTGGAATACGGATGCTACCATCAGCCTCTTGATAATTCTCCAAAATAGCAATCAGCGTGCGACTGAGTGCAATCGCGGTGCCATTCAAGGTATAAGGATAGCGTTTGCTATTATCGTTGGTACGATAGCGCATATTGAGGCGACGGGATTGAAAATCGGTGCAATTAGACGCAGACGTAACTTCTCCGTATTTTTCAGCAGAGTCTCGACCGGGCATCCAAGCTTCAATATCATATTTTTTATAAGCAGGTGCACCCAAATCACCCGCGCAAATTCTCACAACGCGATAGGGCAGTCCTAATTTTTGATAGATGCTTTCTTCAAGTGCCAAAATTTCTTCCAGTGCCGCATCTCCGGTTTCTGGGGTGGTAATTTGAAATAATTCAATTTTAGAAAATTGATGAACACGATATAAGCCTTTGCTTTCTCGACCGGCAGACCCTGCTTCACGTCGAAAGCAATGACTCAATGCTACATATTTCAACGGCAATTGTACTTCTTCTAAAATCTCCCCACTGTGGATGCCACCTACGGTGATTTCAGCTGTAGCAATCAGGCTTAAATCTAAGTCTTCCACATTATAAATATTGGATTCTTCACCACGGGGTGAATAACCAGTGCCAATAAGAACCGATTTTTTAGCCATATCAGGCGTGATTAATTGCGTATAGCCGAATTCCTTTGCAACTTTTAAAGCAAATAATTGCAAAGCCAGTTCTAAGAGTACTGCATCATTTTTTAAAAAATAAAACTTACTCCCTGTTACTTTAGCACCACTATCAAAATCAATGATATCCAGCGCTTTACCTAATTCCAAATGGTCTTTAGGCTGAAATTCAAATACTCTGGGTTCCAGATGCTTGCGTAACACGACGTTTTCTTCATCAGTGGCTCCTACCGGGGTATCTGGTGCTAATAAGTTGGGAATGGTATAGAGCGCTGTTTGGTAGACATCATCTAAATGGCGTACTGTTTCTTCTATTTTACTGATTTCTTGGTTCAAACTGCGACCTTGATCAATCAAACCCTGTTTATCTGTCGCAGCAGCAATTGGAATGGTTTTGGCAATTCGATTGGCTTCTGCACGCTTATTTTCCAAACTAAGCATCGCATTTTTGCGCTCAGTATAGCAGGCCACTAGACCGTCTAGATCTGCTTGTACTTGACGTTTTTGACTGATCTCACGGATTTCTTCGAGATGATCTAATATATATTTGATGTCTAACATGGTAGGTCCTTAATCTTGCTCAATATGTGGAATGTTCTCACGCTGATCAAAGCATTCAATCAAATGAATGCGACGTGCATCTGCGCTGATTATTTTAAATTCGAATTGGTTTATCTCAACGATTTCCCCGGGCTTGGGCAAATAACCGAGATTTGCCATGACCACGCCGCCAATCGTATCATAATATTTGTCATTAAACTGCGTGTGTAATTCCACATTAAACTCTTTAATCGGAGTGTGTGCTTTGATGACATAGTGTCCATTTGCATGCGTCTTAATATTGGCTTCTTCATCAATATCAAATTCGTCCTCAATGTCGCCAATGATCTGTTCAATGATGTCTTCTAGTGTAACAAAGCCTAAGACAGAGCCGTATTCGTCGACTACGATAGCCATGTGATTACGGTGTGAGCGAAAATCATGTAACAGCGTGTCGAGACGTTTACTTTCTGGTATCACTGGCGCGCGGCGCACAATATCATTCAAATCAAAGTCTTCAGGAATGATGTTTTGATACCGCAGCAAATCTTTAGCATGCAAAATACCAACGACTTCATCATTTTTTTCATTCATAACCGGAAACCGAGAATGACCAGATTGCGTCACAATAGGAATAATATCGGATAATTGTGCTTTTTGCTCGATACAGATCATTTGCTTTTTAGGCAACATAATGTCCCGAACTTTTAATTCGGCAAAGGCCAAAGCACCTTCAAGCATCGCCAACGTTTCAGCATCAATCAGCGTGCGTATTTGTGCTTCGCGTAATATTTCGATGAGCTGTCCCTTCGTTTGGGGATCTAGATGCAATACGTGTTTTAACCATTGTAGCCAAGGGGATTTTTCGGGTTTATTCAAAATGCTAATCCTCAAAATAGGGGTTATCATAACCAAATTTAGCCAATAACATGACTTCTTGCTCTTCCATAATGCGCGCATCCTCGGATTGGATGTGATCGTAACCTAATATATGTAATACACCATGTATGACAATATGTGCCCAATGTGCTTCTAATTCTTGGGGACTAGCTTCTGTTGCTAAGACAGTGGGGCAAATGAGCACATCCCCCAATAGCGGACAATCCATTTGCACCGCAGCCGGCAGCTGCATGGGAAATGCCAAAACGTTGGTCGGTTTATTTTGTTGCCGATAGGTATGATTCAAAGCAGCTATTTCTTCAGGTTCTACCAGACGAATGGTGATTTCTCCTGCTGGCCGCAAAGACTGCAATGTGGTTTCAGCCCAAAGCGTTAGCATAGCATCGTCAACTGGAGCCGAACTGTGAGATGCATGTTGGATATCGATATGGTAGGTCATGATTCTAGTTCCTGAAGAATTAAATCGGGCATAGATATATCTGCTTGTTCTGCTGAAAGTGCTTGTTTGAGCGTCTGCAAGCGCCTTACCATTCGGTGCGATTTTTCTGGATCATTCAGTAAATCTAGCATAAGTTTCGTTAATTCCTTGACTGAACAATCATATTGTAACAATTCTGGGACAATCATTTTATTTTGTAATAAATTACACAAGCCCAAATATTTGATCCGTATGCATCGAAAAGCAATGATATAGGTCAACAAAGAGGCTTTGTATATAATGCACATGGGCTTGGTGAGCAACGCGCACTCTAGCGACGCAGTCCCTGACGCAACAATCACAAAATCACTACAATAGACGGTTGGAACTGCTTGCTGATCTACCAATGTGATAGGCAGCTTTTTTAGGCTGACCAAGGATGTGATGTCACGTTGAGTCAAACTCCGAGCCACGGGGATTACAATATGGAGATTAGGATATGCCCGCACTACATTTTTCGCAACTTTTTTTAATACGGGTAGCAAACGCTTGATTTCGTTATGTCGACTTCCAGGCAACAATGCCAAAATACGCTTATCACTTGGAATACCTAATTTGATTTTGGTTTCAGCAATGGATTCGGGAACTGTCATACGTTCCACTAAGGGATGTCCTACGAAGGCAACAGGGACACCGGCTTTTTGGTAAATTGCTTTTTCAAAAGGAAGAATCACCGCCATTTTGTCCACATATTGCCGGATACTGTGAATGCGGTCAGCTTTCCAAGCCCAAATTTGTGGGCTGATATAGTAGAGAATACGGATATTCAAAACTTTTTTAGCATATTTGGCCAAACGCAAATTAAAGCCAGGATAGTCGACCAAAATCAGGAGTTGGGGTCGTGTTTGCTCTAAATGCTGAGTGATCTGGACAAATGCTTTACGAATTTTTCTGGCATGACGTAGTATTTCTGAAAGGCCAGTGACACCATAACGCGCCAAATCTGAAATTAATTGCACCCCTGCATCTTGCATATGTTGGCCGCCAATACCGCTGAATTGGAATTCAGGGTGAGATTGTTTGAGTTGTCGGACAAATGCCGCGGCATGTTGATCGCCCGATTCCTCGCCTGCGACGACGACGATGTGTTTAGTTTGAGACATGGTAGGCGATATTTTTTTCGATTAATTCAGAAATTTGGATAGCAGTCGCTAAAGCATCACGGCCGTGTATGCCAGTGACAGCAGGTGTCGTATCTTGCAGGATACATGTAACAAAAGATTTAATTTCATCGAGCAGCGCATCGTTTTTTTCAATCGTAATTTCCTGTTGATCAATCGAGGCAACGCCAGGGAATAATTCACCTTGGCCTTGCTGAAATACCGAAATTTTCTTGTGATGATAGTCAATTGAAATATAAGATTTTTTCTGAAAAATACGAGTTTTACGTTCGGTTTTGAAGCTAATCCGACTAGCCACCACATTGGCTACACAGCGATTTTCAAAGGTGATACGGGCATTTGCGATATCGATGTTGGAAGTGAGCACAGGAGATCCATGCGCATCAATGCTTGCGATAGGGCTATCAACCATGGTTTGAATTAAATCAATGTCATGAATCATCAAATCTAAAACCACGTTCACATCTGCGCCACGGGGTGTAAAAGGTGCCAAACGCTGCGAGTCAATAAATAACGGGCAATCCAAATAGTCTGTTAAGGCCACGCGTGCGGCATTAAAGCGTTCCATATGTCCGACTTGGAGTTTTAGCTGTTTAGCGGTAGCAATGGTGATGAGCTCATCGGCTTGCTCTACTGTTTCGGTGATGGGTTTTTCAATTAATACATGGATGCCATGTTGCAAACAGTCTTTGGCAATTGCATAATGCGCTTGTGTAGACACTGCAATACTCACTGCATCAACCAGACCAAACAAATCTTGATAATTTAAGATTGGCTGGACATTGAGTTCCTGAGCAACGCGCGTCACTGTATCTAAGTGGCTATCGCAAACAGCGATTAAATCAGTGTCTTCGAGTAATTGATATTTTTGTGCATGAAAGCGTCCAAGATAACCGACACCAATCACGGCACATTTGAGTTTTGCCATGGTACCATCAATCAAAAAATTGAGCACAAATTATCGCATATTCGACATTAGGAGACAAGTTACGTGCAACGTACTCTAAAATTTTTTGTCTTATTTATTGCTTTGTTTCAGGCTACGCCTGGGTTTTCTTGGTCTGCGACGGGACATAGAATCATTGCGCAAATTGCTTATGATCATTTAAACCCCCGTGCGAAACGCCATTACGCCCATTTGAATCAAAGTTTGAATCAAGAACAACGGCGTTATACTTTAGTTGCCGCATCGGTTTGGATGGATACGCTATTTGATCCACGCTATTTGGCTTTCAAGCCAATGCATTATATTGATATCCCTGAAAGCGTAGACGGTACGCCTGTGCCGAAACCTGCAGCGATGAATGCAGTGGTGGCAGTGCAACAGGCCAAAGAAACTTTGCGGGATCCTGATGCGACTTTAGATGAGAAGGCCATTGCATTACGCATTATTTTACACGTAGTCGGGGATATTCATCAGCCATTACATACGATCACTCAAGTTAGTCATGCTCATCCGAAAGGCGATCGCGGGGGCAATGATTTTCATTTGGGAAAAAATAAAGTTGGGAATAATTTGCATCGTTATTGGGACAAAGGGGGTGGGTTTTTGGTGCCCAAAATATCTCCTTCGCTAGTCAGGCAATTAGCCAAAAAGCTGGAAGCCGAATGGTCGTGCCCAACGCCTGATTTAGAAATCATGCACTGGGTGCAAGATTCGCATGCTCTTGCACGGCAATATGCGTATGCGATTGAGGAAAATTCTGTGCCTTCATTTGCCTACGAACAAACCACTCAACGACTGACCCAGCAACAATTGGTGTACGCTGGGTGTCGTTTAAGTTTGTTACTCAATCATTTGGCTTTTGATCATTTTCACAAGCCCTTCGACCCAAGTGACATGAGTATTAAGGCAGGGAATAAAAACAAAATCACGTCCGCCAAGCGTTAACCATTGGGATCTAGCGCGAATGTTAATTTCTTCGAGCGTTTCCAAACAATCAGAAACAAATGATGGGCAAGCTATAGCGATATTTTCCACCTTTTTTTGTCTGAGGTCCTCTAAAACCAAATCAGTGTAGGGTTTTATCCAAGGTGTTTTACCAAGACGTGATTGAAAAGAAACCACATAGTCTGAGGAGCTTAAATGTAACTTCTTTGCAATAAGACGTGCGGTTTCATAGCATTGCGCCCGATAACAATAGGTGTTGAATTGATCGGGCTTAGGGCAAGGTTCTGACCTAGAACATACAGAACGACATGCACTTTTATCAATATGTCGTTCTGGTAATCCATGAAAGCTAAAAATAAGGGCATCGATTTTTTTAGCGCTCAAATGTTCTTTAATAACGCTCGCATAAGCGGCAATAAAATTGGGGTTGTTGAAAAAATCTCTTTTTACGCTAATTTCCGGAATATTCCATTGTTCACCCAGCACCCTCAATAACTCTTCTGTTGCAGATCCTGTTGCTGCTGATGAATATTGTGGAAATAAAGGAATGGCAATTATTTTTTGACAGTCTTTAAGCCTGTTAAAAGAAGATTCAATACTAGGATTTCCATATCGCATGCCCAACTCAATCTGGATCGATGGATCGAATGCTTGTCTTACAGCATTCACCAAATCTTGGCTATTAGTTAATAATGGGGAGCCTTTATCACTCCATATTTGCTGATAAGCATGAGCAGATTGCTTATATCGAAACGGTATAATGATCCAATTAACCAAAACGTAACGAACGATTGTTGGTAAGTCAATGACTCGAGGATCATTTAAAAACTGCTTCAAATAGGCAAAGACGGATTTTGAATCACAGTTGTCAGGGGTGCCTAGATTGATTAAAAGCACACCTATTTTAGACCTATTCATTGAAACTCCTGCTTTATCTTAGTATTACGCATACGTCGGTGATGAGTATAAAATACTTTTTTTATATTCTAAAGAAGTAATTCTCGATATGTCCTAAACCAAGTTAATTGTTTTTGTTTGTTTCATTTTGATGTATAATTTCGCCAATTATCTGAATCTAAGGCGATTTCTATGAAAAAAATATCCACTCTATTTTTGGCTTTGTTTAGTGTGTCAACTGCTTTCGCTGCACCAAACCTGGTGTTAAAGCCATTTAATCAAAATAATAGTTTGGGTACTATTAAAATTATAAAGGGTACCAATGCTTTTTATAAGATTGATTTGTATTTTATGGTCGCAGATGAATCTAATGAGTTTGAATCGCATATCGAAACACAAGGCGCATATCATCCCTTTTTGGATAAGCGTTATATTGTAAATCAACCAACTTCTACTCCGATTGGCAAAATTATAAGATCGGAAGCGAAACTAATTGTGCAATCTTGTTCAACAAAAAGCTTCACTGAGTGCTCGGTTGTTAAACAAGAGTATTTGAATTTAGATGTGAATGAATCTGATATTACAGGCATTATCCCTAATCAAATTGAGGTTACCTTGTAGGTCCTGTTGATAAAGCTAGGTGAGTAGATCCTCGTCGGATGCACTCACCTAATATCAAATATAGTTTCTTGCCGTTTATTTTTGCAATGCCGTCATTACAGCGCCCAAGAAGCGAGTGGCTTCGCCTCCTGTGACAGCACGATGGTCAAAGCTCAAAGATAATGGTAGTAATCGATGGGCTGCTATCTCGCCATGGTGACTGACTACGCCTTCATAAAGACGTCCGACTGCTAAAATAGCAACCGTAGGCGGTACGATAATTGGGCTGGCAAATTTCCCGGCAAATTTTCCAAAATTGGAGAGTGTCAGAGTGGTGCCCTGTAATTGTTCTTTGGGAATACTTCTATCGACTACTGAACGTTTGAAAGCATCAATTTGTTCGCGCAACTGATGTTCGGTCATTTTCTCTGCTTGATGGATGACGGGTACAAATAGTCCTTCAGGAGTATCCATTGCAAGACCCAAACTCAGCTCGGAAAAACATTTTCGAGCGCAATGCTGGGTGTCAAACCAGGCATTCAAAGCTGGCTCCGCCTGAATGCCGGCGATGATGGCTCGAATCAAACGCACGGTGATATCGGTATCATGAGGCCAATGGTGAATGTCAACTTCATCAAATATACTGACGGGAACGATTTCTTGATGTGATTTCAACATACTCTGTTGCATAGCACGTCGCACACCGTGTAACGGCTCAAATCCCTCTGGAGGTTGGGCCAATGCGTGAGCAGTTTGTTCAACGTCTTTCTGGGTAATGACTCCGTGTTCCCCACTACCAATGACCTTGCTTAAATTGACGCCCAGCTTTCTAGCCAAATGGCGAATAGTGGGGGTGGTTTTAATGCCTGAAGATTGGGCCTGGCTAGAACCAATCGTAAATATATCTTCGGATACGATCGTACTGACTTCTAAATTACCTACCACGGTGCCTTGGTCAGCGCGAGGTGCATCCGTTTCAAAAGTCACTAAGGCATCCCCAGTTTTGATCACATCACCAGCGTTGCCATGCAGTACAGCTATTTTGCCAGCTTGTGGGCTAGGAACTTCCACCACCGCTTTGGCAGTTTCCATGGAAACCAGCGGATCGTCTACATTGACGTGATCCCCGATTTTGACAAACCACTCATGGATTTCCGCGTCAGGTAATCCTTCTCCCAAATCTGGTAATTTGAAAATTGTCATAAGTTCTACTCCAAACTTTGCAAAACAGAGGTTTTGATGCGCTTCACTGTCGGTATATATTCTTTTTCTAATTGAAAATAAGGCATGATAGTGTCATATCCTGTAACACGTTGTACTGGCGCCAGCAAATCACTAAAACAATGTTCCATTAACAAAGCTGTAATTTCCGCTCCGACTCCGCAGGTTTTGGCTCCTTCATGGACAATCACACAACGGCCAGTTTTTTGTACAGAATTGATGATGGTTTGGCTGTCTAAGGGTTTGATTGTGGCCACATCAATGACTTCACAAGAAACGCCTTCTTCAGCCAACGCGCTGGCAGTTTGCATTGTTTCATGTATGCTGGCTCCCCAAGAGATTAATGTGACATCCTCTCCCTCGCGTAAAGTAAAGCAGGATCCAATTGGCAAAGCCTGCCCATCATCTTCAACCGGTTGTTTTACAAGTCGGTAAATCCGTTTGGGTTCTAAAAAAATGACAGGATCCGGATTGCGTATAGCAGCCAAAAGTAAGCCATAAGCCCGTTTGGGAGAAGATGGAATAACCACTTGTAGCCCTGGAATATGGGCAAACAAGGCTTCCGTACTCTCTGAGTGATGCTCTGGGGCTCGAATGCCACCGCCAAACGGTGCACGAAAAACCAAAGGACAATGCAAGCGACCGCGCGTACGATTGCGCATACGTGCCGCATGAGTCACAATTTGGTTCATGGCAGGATATATGAAACCCATGAATTGAAATTCAGCGACGGGTTTTAACCCTTGAGTCGCCATACCTACCGCCAAACCTGCGATCATCGACTCAGCCAAAGGAGAATCAAAAACTCGCTTAGCCCCAAATCGTTCTTGTAACCCCGCAGTGGCACGGAAAACGCCTCCGTTTTTGCCCACATCTTCGCCAAAAATGACGACGGATTCATCTTGAGCTAATTCATAAGCCAAGGCTTGGGTGACAGCTTCTGCTAACGTAATATCAGGCATGGTCAGCATTCTCCATAGCAATTGCGCGTTGTTCAATCAAATAATCTGGCAGCGTAGCATAATGATAATCAAACATGGCAGTGATAGGTTGAGCAGACCGATCCAAATAGGCATCGACTTCCGTTTGGATTAGTGTATTGCATTCAGTTAATAAAGCCTCTTCCTGAGCAGCGGTCCAAGCATGATGCTGTTCCAGAAAATATTTGAATCTAGCAAGGGGTTCTTTGGGTTTGCTTGCATCGACCTCAGCCTGTGGCTGATACCGTGTCGCATCATCAGCTGTCGTGTGATCGGATAGTCGATACGAACGTGCTTCAATCAAAGTAGGGCCTTCTTGTCTACGTGCTTTCTCTATAGCAGCAGAGATTTCTTGATGCAAAGCCAGCACATCATTGCCATCTACTACAACGCCCTGAAATCCTGCTGAGATGGCTTTTTGGGCCAGAGTTTGGGTGGCTGTTTGCTGGCTTAACGGGACAGAAATGGCCCATTGATTATTGTTGATGACAAATACCACCGGTAATTTCCAAACACCGGCTACATTCAAGGCTTCATAAAAATCGCCTTCTGATGTGCCGCCGTCTCCAATAGATACAACTGCCACATGGTTTTCATTACGATATTGAATGCTAAAAGCCACGCCGGCCGCGTGTAGGCATTGCGACGCAATGGGTACACATATCGGCAGGTCTTTGGAATGAGGATTTTTCGGATAGGCATTGCCTCGCTCATCACCACCCCAATAAGACAAGATATCAGAAGGCGTAACACCGCGTTGGAATTGAGCGGCATAATCTCGGTAATACGGAATTAAGATATCTGTAGGCTGCATGGTATGGCCGATCACGGCAGAAATGGCTTCCTGACCATGCACGGGGGCATAGGTCCCCATTTTACCTGTTCGTTGTAGTGCGATCGCTTTTTTATCGAACAACCGAGTCAACACCATGATGCGGTATAGCTGTTGTAAACTGGCGACATCTTTCGCAAAGTCAGGAAGCTGCCCAGAGAGCTCAGCTTTCTCATTAAGAATTTGCACATAGGGAATAGAAAATTCAGCAAGGGTTTGAGTCATTCAGATTGCCATCGCTTGAGTAAATCAGGTTTTATCTTAACATGCGTTTTAATATTTTTCCTACGTTTGTTTTAGGTAATTCCGAATAAAATTCAACAATTTTTGGAATTTTGTAAGAAGTTAACTGTTCGCGACAATGCGCGAGGACTTCCTCGCTTGTGAGGCTGGGATCACGTGCAACGACACAAGCCTTAACGCGTTCATTGCCCGCTTTAGAAGCAACCCCAATTACGGCTACTTCTAACACTTTTTCCATTTGGGCAATCACTTCTTCAATCTCATGTGGATAGACATTGAAACCAGAAATAATGATTAAATCTTTGATGCGATCGGTGAGATAAATAAATCCTTGATGATCCATACGAACCGAATCACCAGTGCGCAAAAAGCCATCTGGATGAAAAGTAATGGCAGTTTCTTGTGGGTTTTGCCAATAAGCTTGCATAACTTGCGGACCACGGACGCACAATTCCCCTATCTCTCCTAATGGGCACTCCTGACCATGTTCATCGCGGATAGATATTTCTGTTGCAGGAAGAGGGAGACCGATACTGCCTTGTCGAGCGTGATCCAAGGGATTGATGCACACGGCTGGGCTAGCTTCGGTGAGACCATATGCTTCAATGATAGGGCGGGGGGCTATGGCTTTCCACCGTTCTGCAATATTCTGATTTAAAGCCATGCCCCCGGATAAAGCGATTTTTAATTGTGCAAAATCTGCTGGATTGAAATTGGGATGATTTAATATAGAAGAGTAGAGGGTATTGACTCCAGTGATGGCAGTTGGAGGGTTGCGATGAATTTGTTTGAGGAATGCTTTCGTACGCCGTGGATCGGGAATTAATAAATTTTGGACTCCCAAATGTAAAAACAACAAACAGTTCGCGGTCAAAGAGAAGATATGATAGAGCGGCAGGGCCGTAATAATCAGATCATCGTTACTCATGGGAACAGACGCAATCCATGCAGAAGTTTGCAATACATTGGCCACCATATTGCGGTGACTAAGTACTGCGCCTTTGGAAATGCCGGTTGTGCCACCAGTGTACTGTAAAAATGCGGGGTCCTCTGGTTGACAAATGACTGATTGTAATTGGCTGCGACGGCCTTCCTGCAGCGCTTGGCGAAACGGAACAGATTCCGGCAAGGTATGAGCGTATTTTGAATGTTTGAGACGGAATAATAGGTTGTATAGAATTCGTTTTGGCCAGGGAAACAGATCGCCAATTTCTGCAACAAGAACATGTTTCAAATAGGGCAGATGGGGTAATGCTTGCTGCAGGGTTGGAATACACTGTACAAAAACAATGGCGACTTCTGCCTGAGCATTGTGTAATTGGTGCGTTAATTCGCTAGTGGTATACATGGGATTCGTGTTGACCACTACCAAACCAGCGCGCAGAATGGCTAATAAACTAATGGGATACTGTAAAACATTAGGAAGGATGATGGCTACGCGCGTTCCTTTGGCCAAATTTAGCTGTTGAAGATAAGCTGCGAGGTGCCGAGATTGTTGTTCTAATGCTTGAAAAGATAACTGAGTCCCCATACTGATATAAGCAGTGTTGGCACCATTTTTTTTGCAGGCTTCATGAAATAATTCGTTCAAAGAAGGATAAGTTGCCGGGTCAATTTCTGTGGCAATATTTTTTTGATAACTCTTCAACCAAATTTTATCCATAAATCCTGGCCTTCTATGACTTCTTATCAGAAGTATACCTAAGTTGTATAAAAGGTCGAGATACGAAGCCATATTATTTCGAGTACTATCTTAACGTCTATGAGGAGAATCTTCGGATTTATCGGACGTACCATCGTCTTTAGATGAGTCGTATGAGTTAGAAGAGGTTGCTGTTCCAGAACGATCTCTTTGTTCTCGCATTGCTCAGTGTTTTTTGGGCTGTAGGGGTAGGCATTTGTAAAATAGCTTCTTTGCGCTTTTTTTTACTCGACCATAGGCTCCAGCACCAGAGATATAGAGATATGATCTAATTCTGATTTATTGGCTAACCGCGTAATACGATTGGTTGAGCGGTCAATGATATAAGAAGAAGCCAAACCGCTTTCAGTGTGTGGGTATTTGTTTTCAAGAGGATGTTCTCGAAAATAACATTTGACGCGCTTCAATTCGCTTTTTTTATACACAATAGTATCTCATTAAATCGTGTTGATTTCAGTATGGGCAATAATTTTTCACCATGCTTAAAATAAAGGATTGAGCATGCAAAAAACTTTGTGAAAATTACAAAGTCCTGGTATAACGATTTCACAAATTCAAGGTTGGAAAAAATAATGGATGATGTGATAAGTATTCAATCTTTTAAGTTAAAAGGTCGATTATATACGTTAACTGTGTTGCACATATTCAACACGGATTTGGCGCTGTTTACAGAGCAGTTGGCAGAGGCTGTGCAACGAGCGCCACGCTTATTTGAACAAACGCCAGTGGTTTTAGATTGCGCTGCATTGGTCGAAATTCCTTTTGACTTGGATTTGTTTTGCCAAAAAATGCGACACTTTGGATTGTATCCCGTGGGTGTCCAAAACAGTTCACCACTTATTCAAACGGCGGCCAAAAAATTGGGCTTGCCTTTGTTGAATGCGTCGTCGCAGCATGATAAACCAGTGAAAGAGCGTAAAGCTGCGGCAGCGGAAACACGCCAATCATTGCCAGAAATAGCGAAAGCCAAATTACATACTCCCCCCATTCGTTCAGGACAACAAATTGTGAGCAATGGCGATTTGATTGTGACGTCAACAGTAAGTCACGGTGCTGAATTATTGGCTGAAGGTCATATTCACGTCTATGGTGCTTTACGGGGGCGGGCTTTGGCTGGGATCACGGGTGACAAACAAGCCCGAATTTTTTGCCAAGCTCTTGAAGCAGAGTTGGTCGCCATTGCTGGTATTTATTGCTTAAGCGATGCAATGCAAAAGGCCCAAGGACCTTGTCAAATTTTTCTTCAGGAAGATTGTATACAAATTGAGCCGTTATGAACGAAGCCATATTTATTTCTGATTTACATTTACACCCAGATCAGCCTGTCATCCTAGATAAATTCCGTAAATTTGTGTCTTGGGCTGCAAAAAACACGCGATCTCTTTATATTTTAGGGGATTTTGTGCATGTTTGGCCTGGGGATGATGCCTTGGATGTTTGGAGCGAAGAGATTGTGTGCTTATTAGCGGGCTTGTCTGAACAGGGTATTCCAGTGTTTTTTATGGCAGGTAATCGAGACTTTTTAATCGGGCCGACTTTTTTGCATCAAGCTAAGATGCAGTCTTTGGTTGACCCCAGTCTTATTCATTTAGGTGGACAATCGGTGCTGTTGAGTCATGGCGATGCCTATTGTACTCAAGATACGGCACATCAATGGTTTCGACGCCTGACACGTAATCGTTGGTTTCGTTTTTTGTTTTTACGACTACCTTATACCCTACGCGAATCCTTGGTGAGCCAAGTGCGCCATTATAGCCAAAATAACACCCGAAAACTGCCTGCGACGCTGCAAACTGTTCCAGAAACGATGCAAAAAGATATACGGAGTTTTGCTGCACAGATTTTAATTCATGGTCATACGCATCAGCCAGGGCTGCGTGTTCATCCGCTGGGCGATGTATCTTGGGAAGAGTATACACTCAGCGATTGGGATGAAAATCCCAGTATATTGTGTTATAATAAATCAAAATATCAATTCATTAAAGTATCTAAGGTGATATAAATGGCAATGGATAAAGCAGCTTTAGAAGCAATAGCTCGACAAAAACAATACGAAGAGCGCTTAGATGAACTGCGGCGTGAGTCGGCAGAAAGAACTCAAGAATCCTTAGGTAATTTACAAGCTGATATTAGCGAGCACAGTAAAAAACACGACGTGGCTTATGAAGGCTTTGTAAAAGTAACGGATGAGCGTAATCGACAAATGGGGATGGAGAGCCTTTCGACTTTGATTATGCAGATGGGTCCTGCTCTGGAAGCATACGCCAAAATGTCTCAGGAATATAAAGCCTATATGTTCGCCAAAGCTTGTTATGCTATTGCATCGAATGTGAATTATCAATCAAGTCCGTTTTCGGTTTTGGAAGCGGTGGCTGAGGGCTCGCGTTGGATTCAAGCAAATCTAGAGCAAGCAGTTGGCCTCACAGACGCCTTACCCCCAGTATTTGTGCCATATTTGGCTGATGTGGCAGACAATGGCGTGCTTTCATTGAATTTGGATGTGCCAAACTCGCAAATGACAGACATGGCTAAGCAGCAATTTGTGCAGCAGTATCAAGCAGATTTCGAGGCCAGTATCACAGGATGGATCAATGGCAGTCGGACTATTGATAACGACGATGCTATGACTATTGTGGATACTGCCGAAGGGCGGAAGATCCGGATTGGAGATGATGCTGGGCCAAATACCCGTTATATGACCAAAGAGAATTTTCGCGAGTTTCGTGCACGTGTATTAGAACCCGCATTAGAGCAACATTTTACTGTGGATTTTAAACCGGAGACTTCTCGTAATATGGCGCCATAAAAGAATGGATGATCTATGAATAATAATAAATCAATGGATGATGACGTTTCAAATTGGTACTCTACTTATGGATTGGTGACTATAGAACGCATTTTTGCTTTGATGAAAATTCGTTTGAGTGTAGCAGAATTGCATACGGTGAGCAGGTCGAAAACCAGTCCTTATTATCAGCTACTCCAAATATCGCTAAAAAATATTTTTAACGGTATTATCATGAGCCAAACGAATGACTATCGTGAGTTTGCGCAAAAAATGTTGATTGATTATTTATTATCAGGTGCCGCAAATTTAGCGCCTGAGCAGACTAAACCTGAAGGTGTCCGATTGGAACTAGAATTGATGCGGACTGCTTTAATTGAGACTGCGGAACAATTTGATCTTCTGCAATTTGAGCATTTTAGTTTAATTAATGAAAGCCAAAAAACTGCGATTGAAACTGCCCAGACTTTGCCCGTTCCTAGAGTGCTGTTAGATGAAGCGCTCAGTTTGAAGGTGATGGAAATTATGCGTCCTTTCATAGAGCGAGCTGAGGCTGTTAATCAAAGAATTTTAGGTTTTCGCAAACAGTTTTACGATATTATTCTCAAAGCGAGAGAGCGATTGGATGCGGTCCCTGATTATTTTAATCAATTTGAGACACAGCCTGAACATATGGAGGCACTTAATTTTAATCCGAAATTAGGGGAAGAAACCAAGGAATAAGGGTAGAGATGACACTGTCAGCGAAAAAGATAGCAAAGTCTGTGAATTTTTATGAGCTGCCCGAAGTTTCTGAAGCAGAAAATATGCCTGCGATCCATGACTCCCTGCGACATTTTATTAAACAAATTCAAAGTCTATTGAGAAAGTACAGCGGTTGGTATGGATGTTTGCTATAAAAAAGGGTATAATGTGTATTATTTGTTTGAATGGCGTCATTTATAGACAATGAAACTTTCTGGAGAACAAAAATCCGTTTTGCTCCATGTTGCCAAACAGGTATATTTTGCCTATTTGGCGTTGGATTTCTTCAAAAGCAAAGAATGCATTTTTACGACTCATTCTGAGTCAACATCTGACGGCCATCCTGAGACGTTGTTCCAAATCATTAATCACCTTGTTTTCCCTCTGAATTCTACGAACGTTCCTGTGCGCATTGCAGATAGGAACTGGATATTAGAAGTGCGTGCGACCGCAGCTAAGGGTTTCTTTCAAGTAACATTACGTCAATCTTTAGCTGATTCTTCAGTCGTCACAAAGTTTCCCAATGATTATTCTGACGAAGAGGTCGGCGATTTATTAGTTAATAAAACGTTTGTGATCGAAGTCATATCTCAAGAAAAATTTGCTGTATCGTTGCCTTTCACCGCTGAGCATACTATAGGCGGGGCTAAGAAATTTGATTTGTATCGGCCACATTTGGTGACATTATTTAATATCATTCAAAAAATTGAAAGAGAAGAAGATCTTTCTTGCCTGTTAGTCGCTTTGGCAACGGGTTCAGGAAAAACGTTTGTGCAAGCTTTGTGGTTGTGTATTTTGTCTTTGGCAGGGTTAAATGGCGTATTTGCTATTCCGGATAAATTAATCCTACAATTTCGTAAAGATCTGAATCGTTTGTTGCCAGATACGCTCACTGCTAACATTATAATTTTGCGCGATAGTGATCCTGCAACAAAAATAGTAGAAGCATTAAACAAATTACGCCGTTCTGGTGTGATTATGATTGCCTCGAGTAAATTAATACTAGATAAGCATTATGCTAGATTGATGGTTGCGTCCCCGGATTACACTCATTTTATTTTTGATGAACAGCATTTACTAATGGCTAATGAACGACGCAGAGGACGTTTGCTGGCCTTAGCGCAACAATATTTGTCCGTTTTTTTAACCGCCACCCCGAATCCAGAAACCTATGCAATATCGGGTAAAAAGCCGGTGGCCATCATGTCAAGTGGGCAAAAACAAAAAGCGGGTCAAGGTCAGTTTCCACACATACTTTCTATGCAATGCGAGTTTGTAGCGGATCTGCATCGCAAGCAAGTGGTAGAATTTTCCGTCGGAGGACACGTAAAAAGCGTAGTTGAAAGCTTGATGTTACGTTTTGACCATGCCATTCAACCAGAATGTAGTTCAGCTATTCTAACTGCTTTCAAAGAATTACCTTATGTGATGAAGCGTAAGGAAAATGAACAAGATTTACGCTGGCGACTCCAAGTTCCTATGGCATCCAAGATATTATGTATTGTGGATGACAACGAAACTTTGGTGAATTGCTGTCATTATTTACAGTGTGATAGCGCTAATTCCAATGTTGGTCATGTGTACCATAATGGGAACTTTCTAGAGAGTAAAAGTGTGTCGGAGGCCTTTTCTATTCCAAATATTGGTCTACAGGTCGTCGATCAGCAGCAAGCGGAACAACGAAGACAGTATTTGGAACAATTAAATGCAGACGAGAGAGCTATTCTAGAGCCTTTACTTACAAAAGGCCTCAGGCAGCAATTGCACGCAAATATGTTCCATTATTTGGTGGAATATGTGTTATCTGATCTAAGTGGTCGTAATTTGATTGAGAACAATCAATTACGCAAACAGTCAGAAGAAGAATTTAAGAATTTGATTGTACGCAATTATGAATTGAAAGATCAGGTTTATTTTTTCGATAAATTATGTTTAGAAATTGATAGCCGTGGAGCGCTGATAATCTCTTCTTTGTTAGCAAAGATCTCAAAAAGGCTAGAGACCTTGATTGATAATGAGCCACAGACAGACTTGGTTGATTTCACCAGCAATTGGTTTTTAAACGATCAGATGCTGTCTTCGATGGGCGAGCGTTTTAAAGGCGCTTTTACAGACTACGCAAATGAATATGTGGTGATGGGTGTGATGTCAGGTATGGAGGAATCTGAAACGCCCATATTAGATTCGCAACCTTTTTTAGGCTTAAGTGAAGAGCGCTATTCTTTATATGCAAACGCAGGGATGCAAGCTTCGCGTGCTAAAAGGCGTCAACGGACATCGATCGAGCTCTTGAATGATCGGGCTCAAGAGTCAAAGTTTACCCCAAAATATGATGTAGGCATGACAAAAGACATTTCCGATAATTATATTCGTTTGGGGTTTATCGGATTATGTGTTTCAAATATGCATACCGAAGGATTCAGTGATGCCAATTTACATACCATTATCAATCTAGCGGAGCATTCACACGATAGTAATAATAATCCCATTCGCCTCATTCAAGGGATAGGGCGTGCAAGAGGACTGGATGAGATGGTTTTGCCGTTTTATATCCATGCGTTAGGACATGCTCAGGCATCCAGTTTTGATTTAAATTTATTGGCCAAGGACGATTACTATCCTGAATTATTTAGGGCGCAAGAAGAATTTAAACAGTCGTATATTGCTATTTTAGGCGAGCAAGTTGCCAAAGATATGATTGCTTGGTACCACCAACATCAGGAAGGGGATGAATCGATTGATCCGGATATGCTAAAACGCAAGGTATTACATTTGGTTGCTAGCGCTTTGCGTCGTTTGAATATTCAGGAAAATCATCATATTCATCGTAGTCGTGCGCAACTAACCAAAGTGATTGCCTATGCTATGGAAAAATTAGACAAAGAAATAGCGCATACCAAACGACCTTATCGATTGTCCCTTTTTATCAGAATTGTCGGGACCATCATTAATTTTGTCTGTGAGTGCTATTTTACTGTTCTGCGTTTCAAACCTTGGCTGGCAATGTTGTGGCATGCGTGGACTTTGGATCAAACTCAGGCTTTGCAAGCGGATGAGGTTTATTTGAAGATTATTCGTCATGCGCATTTTAAAGATTTGATTGCTCAGGGTTTGGTTGCGGCTGAATTTAAAGCTTGGTTCATGCGTAAAACCAATACTACCAAATCCGTCATTGAAAAATCATCCAGGTATTATCTTAATCAGGAAATAAGAGCCAATGTAGACGACTATTTAAACAGTTCTGTCTTGCCTCTATTTGAAAAAATGGTGGTGCCTGAAAAGCAGGCTATCGTGAGAGATAAACTGCATAAATTTGATGGTCTATTGTTCTTATTAAAAGAAAATGAAAAATTATTGCAAAATTTAGAAGAAGAACACAGTGATGCACAATTTTCTGAATTGATTTTACCTTTGTTACATAAAGTGCCTGGGTTGGAATGGCTCGACTCTTCTGATGTGGTGAATTATCCCAATCGAGTGAAAGCGACCATCACATGGTTCCAACAATCTCCTCATTCTAAATTGTCTGAAGATCGCGCGCTCAAAGAAGAGGTTGCTCTGACAGTCTCTGCCTTTTTACAAGATGAGTTACCCAAGTATATCGGTAGTTTTGTTACCTATTCTGATAAACAGAAAATATTGGCTGCTTTGAGCAATAAACCGGAGAATATTCGAGTTTTTACGGATCGGTATATAGAACAATGTACCGCGAATCCAGAGTCTGCTGATGATTTTTCTGTCTTATTTGCTTGTTTTCAACAATGCTTTGATTTAGAAGACGTTATGCTATTACCCAAAAGAATTGAGGAAACCAAGGGTTTATTACAAGCCTATCAACTAGGGTGTATTGCTGATGTCATGTTGCGAGAGTTACTACCTACACTGGTTAATTTGTATCCATTAGCCTCTCGAGAGGGCTTGTTAGCGCAAATTACGCCAGAAAAAGTAGAAAATTTATTGCGTACGCATCAAGATGAAATGCGCGCTGTCATTGCAGCCAATAACCCATCGGACATGGCCGCATTCTTGTTTAAAACTCTGTGTACAAGGGTCCCAGCTCAAATCAATCTTGTTCAAGAAAAAGAGCGCTCTGCTTTGTTTTTTGCTCAACAAACTCAAGGGTGGTCGGGTGTCAGTAATACAGCGCGTTATGCTGTGGACTATCTTTCTAGAAAGCTCACTGGGGCAGATTTAGGTCTTTTATCTTCTCGGGTGCAAACATTACTGATATCCAATGGATTTTTTGAATCCATTTCGTTATTACTCCCGTTCCATCATTGGTCTCAGTTAAAACGACGGTTTATTCAGGAGCCTACGAATGTAGGTAAATTAGCACTTAAATTAGCGGCTTATGTTGATAAGCCTGGAGATTTGACTCCTGAAATATTATTGCAAGAGATCAATACAGCATTTGGCGCCTCCTATCAATCGACTCAAGATTATGGTTCAGCGGTAGGCGAGTATTTGCGGCGTTTGAGCGCAGGGGAGAAGACAGTATGCGCCACGTCAAGTCAAAGAGAGCGGTTGACACCGATTATTCGCAGCCATTGTTTGCCTTTGTTGGCAAGCTATATTCGTAGCGACGCATTGAAAGAGCAGCTTTTGCTGAAAGTCTATGACTCACCATTCCTTTGCGATTTCTTTGTGGGTAATTTTTCTGGTTTTCTAACTTTAGCTGATCTGAGTTCAGGACAGCAACGACAATTGGTTCAGCAGTTTCTCAATCATTTATATCCAAATTTGATTAGTATTAACGACCTGGTCGATCCTAAAGAGTATGGGGAAGAGCAGGCACACAGCTGTAAAACTGCGCTGATGCACAAAGTCAAAACAGTATTTTGTATGAGCGCAATCTACAAAAATAAATTGAGTGAGTTTCTGAATGATTCAGATGCTCAGATAATGCAAGCTACATTGAGTATAAGACAGGAAGCCGAAAAGGTAGCCGGGCTGCTACCAGAGACATCGTCCGAGATGGATTCGGAGACAATGCTAGAACGCGTGCGAGCTGGCATTCCAAGTTTGAATAATGTTTGTTTTTTACGCGAAAGAGTTCAGCAATTTAAAATTGAGATGGAGAAAGTGCTCAATTTGAAAGAAAAGGCATTAGATAGCCGCAAACTTGCCGATCTTGCAATGGAACAAATGCAGCCTATATTAGGGCATGCTCAATTTATCTCCTTGATTGCTTTATACATGGGTTCTTTGAATGCTAGGGATTTGGAAATTATCTTTTCTGCTCGCAATTATTCAAATGCCGCAGAAGCAGCCAGAACTTTGTTGCGCTTTAAGGTGTTGATCGAGCAAAAAGATTTTACAACATTCAAACAAGAATTTATGGAATGTGCGCCTGAAGAAGTTTATGATTTTGAACATTCTCCTTTAAAAACAGTGCTGGATAATTTTGCTGTTTTGGCAGAAGAAGTGGTCCGATGTCATTGCTATTATCAGCAACACGATGAAAAAGGCATGCAAGAATCGGATACGGTAACACCAGGATTTTTTAGATTTGTCTCAGCTTCAATCAAGGGTATTCGGGTTCCGGTGTTTGACGATTTTATGAGTAATTTTTCACGTAAAATATTTTTTATTCAAGGTGTCCGCAATGGCTTACCTCTGGCAGGACAAGTATTTTCTGATGCTAATAAGGAAATATTAGAAACGCTGCAGAGCATAAAAAACCATCTACTTCGACCGTTGTGGTGGTCAGTCAATACGCCTGGTTTTATTTATAATTTGTTGTTACGCATACAGGGATGGGTATCGTTTTTTCAAAATATCGTGTCGAAAATTATCCAGGCTGGAAAAGAGATGCAAATTTGGATATTAGGTGAATTAGCGGGTAGCCAAACGCAAACTGAAGTGAAAGCTGATATTGAAGCAGATTTTACTGTAAGCGCATTGGCGACTGCTAAAATCATTAATGACCTGGAGCCTTTGACCAAAGAGCAAATTGCTGCGAGTAATTGTCCAAAAGATGTGATTACAGATGTAGAGCGAGCAGTGAATAGGCTGCCCAGTCATCGAATGCGTTTATTTGCTCAGCGCCGAGTCGAACCGCAGCAAGGCCACTTGTCTAGGTATGAGCTGGTATTCTAGGCAGGTTATGCAAGAAGTCTAATGGATGATGGACACGTTGCTTTGCTCATTTTCAAACCACCCACCTGTATGTATACCTTGCACGAATGAGTTTTAGGTTTTTATGCTATCGCTTATTGGGGCTAAGCTACGATTAAAAACTCGCAATAGAACTGGCTATTACTCCTTTTTAATCGTAGCTTAGCCCCAAAAATCAAATCGCCTAAAATCCCTAAAATTCATCCGTAAAAGGTATAAATCAAATGATCCTAAGCAGAAACCACCCTTTGAAATTTCAAATTTTAATGTGAGGCCTCAAGCGCTACAGGAGTTACATCTCGCGGACAAGCCGCGGGATGTATTAAGCTAAGTTGCTGCAGACCTTAACAAACGAAAGTCGCATCCAAATCCGCACGATGAGTTTGGACAAAGCGTAAACCAATTCCTCGTACTGATGCGAGATCAGTGATGGTTCTAAAATGACCATGTTTTTGGCGATATTGAACGATAGCTAGCGCCCGTTTATGGCCAATGCCTTTGATGGCATGGGTCAGATCTTCGGCTGAGGCGCTATTTAGGTTGATTTTTTTATGAGTTTGTAGGGCAGAGGTAGTCGTAGAGCTCAGTGTGTCTGCATGGCTTGAACTGGCAAGCAATGCGCAAGATAAAAACAGCATAGATGAAACAAATTTCATAATATCTCCTTAATGTTGGACTTTTTTCCTTAACAGCTTACCTCCTAGGTAAGTGCTGGGCGAAGTATGCTGCGAACGGGGATGTCTGTCAATATACCTTTTACGGATGAATTTTAGGGATTTTAGGCGATTTGATTTTTGGGGCTAAGCTACGATTAAAAAGGAGTAATAGCCAGTTCTATTGCGAGTTTTTAATCGTAGCTTAGCCCCAATAAGCG
>JACCDN010821699.1_pt1 | contig 41249 bp, 39 predicted proteins | sample 7441691 | NCBI WGS metagenome assembly JACCDN01 (sample SAMN15323439, study PRJNA562643) | freshwater metagenome | isolation source: river surface water | place: USA:Blue River Watershed | collected 2017-08-16 | reverse complement strand
TGGCGATTTGGTTATTAATACGCAAAGCAATCTGCTCTGCCGAAGGCAAATTTAAATCCATGGGCTTACTCAAATGATTGGGATTAATGAAAGGTAACTTAAGAGAAGTGCGACTGAATGATATTGACCACTTCTTGGGTAGTCGGTGGCGCACCCTTATCACCCAAGTTATGAATATTTGAAGACCAATAGCCTTCAGTCTTCCAACGAGGCGAATCGCAATACAGCTCGATCGTTGGTCTTCCTAAAATGGCCGACAAATGAGTCAAGCCAGTATCCACACCAATGGTCATCTTGGTACCAGCCACCAGACCAAAAGCATCCTCAATCGAGAAGGCGCTTGGCACAATCGCTTTTGAGCTAACCAAAGAATAAGTTCCAGAAATTTTCCTGGCAATTTGAGTGCTCACTTCTTTTTCTTTGTCATTACCCCAGGGCAATATCACTTGTATGCCCTTGGCGACCAATGTTTTACCTATCGTCACCCAATGATCATCAGACCAGCGCTTTGATTTACCCGCGGTTGCATGAAAACACATCACATAAGGCTTGCTCACATCAAACCCCAGATCAATGCGGGTTGATGCAAAGCCCAAGTTAGCAGCATCCACCAAAGACTGAATATAAGCTGAAGGATAAAACCGAGGGGGTGAAGCTGCACGATCAGGTACAGGCACATCCAATGCAGATGAAGTCACCCAACGCGAGCGATCCACTGCATGACAATGAAACGGCACCTGCACACAATTTGTATAGAACTTACGAGCCCACGGCTCGTAACCAGAAAACTCTGTTTGATTGGCCAAACCGAAGACTGAAGCTGTCTTGTTTGGGTTGGCCAAATGAGTCACCCAGGCTGACTTGAGTAAACCCTGGGTTTCTATGATCAAGTCATAGTCAGCAAACACCTCTGACTTAAATTGTTCTTTAAAGGTGATGTATTCCTGAATACTGCGGATGAACTCACCCCGTTTTAGGGCTTTTTTCCAACGACGAAACGCCAAAGGAATGATGTTATTGATGCCAGTAACAGAATCACCAGATGGCGAAGTAATGCTCTTGAGTGGCTCTAAAAGCCCCACATAGCCCTCTTCTACCACCCAATCAATTTGGGCTGCTGGGTACTTGGCACGCAGATCCCAAACCACGGGTAAATTGTGCAAAACATCGCCCAAAGAGGACAACTTAACGATCAAAATCTTCATAAGCCGTATTTTCCCTCATGTTTGCCCTTATTCATCAAATATAAAGAGTTAAAATGAAAAAATAATTACACCCCTACTTTCCTTTAGAAGTCCTATTTATTGAAAGTGCTGAATTGATTTCTTTAAAAAAAATATCTGAAAAAATTTGCCAATTTTTAGAATTTCCAATTAAAAATGCTACGCAAATCATCTATCCAGGCGTGCCCCACGAGCCCGAGCCATATCTTGCCTCGGTTTCTCGCTTTCTGATCATTAAAAAATTTCTCCATAAATATTTATTACTAAAACTTAATGGTCAGCTAGAACTTAAAAGACAAAAAGCCCCAGCAAACAAAAAGATATTGTGGCTTTACACCGGAAAAAGAAATTTTGGGGATGCTGTGATGGATTTATCAGGTAGATCTTTACTTAAAAATAAATCTAGTCAAATTGATCTATTAACTTTCCCCCACCTAAAAGAGCTATTTAAGGATGATGATATTTTTAACAATATTTTTGACTCAATCGAAAAGTTAGATATCACAAGTTATGAATTCATTATTCTTTCAGAGTTCAATCTACCATCAATAAGAATCAAACGAAAATATTTTAAAAAAATAGAATTTGTTTGTTTGTATGACTTTTTTTACGGCCCAGATAGAAATCAAATCATTTTTAGTCATACGGCCATTAATCAAGCGTTTGATATAGGTCTTACACAATCTGAAATTAGTGATTGTGCAAAACCCTACTTAAATAAGAAAAATGAAATTGATCAGATAAAAACAAAATCTGAGCAAATATCTATTGGCGTTGGGGGGATTGACGATAATAGAACGTACAAAAAATGGCTTGAAGTTCTTCAGTTACTAGATGCGGATCCACAGTGTCCGTCAAATGTGGTTCTTTTGGGGTCAGCCAACGGGGAAGCAAGTGCCAAGATAATTGAATCCCATCCTTTTAGCCGTTTAGTCATTCATAATAAGGTAAACACTCTTAGCCTATTAGAATCAAGAGCAATGATTGCTGAATCTTCACTATATGTTGGCTGTGATGGCGGCCTGATGCACATAGCCCATACAACACAAACTCCCTCAGTTTCAATTTTCAATCAAGGCGAACCACCGTATTTGAGACTAACAGAGTCATGCCATAGTTATTCAATTCACAGTGCAAACGAGGTAAGTAATGTTTCACCAAATACTATTTATGATGCGATACATCATCAACTTAAGAAATAGAAATGCATTCAAACTTATTAATTGAATATAGGTATTTTTACAAGGGCTTTCAGAATAAGCGATATCTGCCACTTAGAATCGGTTACTAACATGACCTATAACGACAAGAAACTTAGCATTTTTGAAAAGATATTCACTTTTGGCCAATTCATAACTCCACTTGGACTTCTCATAGTTAAAAGCTGGATTGGCTGGTGGTTATTTCTTCAGTCTCTTTTAGCTTTAATACTTACATTGAAGTCAAAAGAAAAATTAAAGCCTTTTTTTGTAAATAAGTATTCGGTATTGGTTTTTATTACCTTTAGCCTACCCTTTTTAGCCATTCTCAACAGTCAATTCTTGAATAATTCCTGGGAATGGCGCTATTACGATAGTCCGTCCCGTTTTCTTTTTGCTATACCGTTAATCATGTACATATGGCAAAGCAAAATTAAACTTCAATCTTTTCTCGAATTAACTTTCCCACTTACCCTTATTGCTACATTTATAGCCCTACCCTTTCTTCCTAAACTAGGATGGGGTGCAGATCCTAGCAGATTAGCCACCTATTTTGTAGATCCACTTACATTTGGAAGAATTTCACTCACATTTGGGTTAGTTTCACTGGCGTTCATCAACTTTAAAAATAAATCTTTAATTAGCAATATTGTGTTACTAATTGGCTTTGGCTTTGGTCTTTACCTGTCAGTTAAATCAGGAAGTAGAACAGGATGGCTTGCCGCGCCAATAGTATTTATTTTCTTATTTGTCATGTATGCACCTTTTAAAAATAAGTTTTTCTCAATATGCATTGCATTATTGATTGGTGTTACAGGCACATTTACCTTCTATAAAACATCATCAACTGTTAACCAGAGAGTCAATCTTGCTATCCACGAGGTAAGCTCATACCAACCCAATCAACTCAATCTAGATAATTCGGTTGGAATGAGAATATCTTTCTACAGAATGGGGTTATATTTTTTCAGCGAGCGCCCTCTTTCTGGCTGGGGAGATGAAAACTTCAAAGAAAAACTCAATGACCCAGAAATTTCTTTTTTCTCAAGCAGCTTCACCAGAGAGTTTGCCTTAAATGCAGGTTTTCATAATGAATTTATAACAAATATGGTGCGATCTGGGGTTTTAGGTCTACTTAGTAGCTTACTACTACTAATAACACCTTTGATCATATTCTGGAAACTGCTACCCTTAAACAAGCCATTGGCAATTGCTGGGGTCACTTATGCTATCTGTGAATTGATCAGCAGTTTATCAACTGAGGTTTTCAATCTAAAATTTACTACTGCCTTATACACATTCAACATTTCAGTATTTTTGGGCTTAGCACTTCAATCTTTAATTCAAAAATCAAATGAACAAAAATAAATACTCGCTGACTTTTGCCTGCTACAACTCTGTTAAATACACTAAACTGTGTGTAGATAGCATGATTGCTCACGGCACGCCTTTGGATCGCTTGGTGGTGGTTGATAACGGTTCAAAAGACGAAACAAGAGATTATCTCAACACCTTACCTTTGGGCGGCAGAATCTTTAATTCGCAAAACTTGGGTTGTGGTGTTGCCTGGAATCAAGGCGCTTTGCACCTTCAATCCGAGTGGACCATTGTGATGAACAATGATGTCTTGGTCTCACCCAACTGGATTGAAAACCTCATTGGCGCAGCAGAAAGCCAAAACCTAAAAATTGCTTCTCCTGCCTTGATTGAAGGCAAGTTGGATTATGACTTTGCTGCCTTTGAAAAAGAAGCTCAAGCCAAAATGAAAAACGAGCACCGCATCGGTGCTCGTCATGCTGTTTGTTTGGCCATCCATGAATCTGTCTGGATGGACATCGGATACTTCCAACCCATTCCAAAACTTCTTGGCTATGAAGACACCATGTTTTTTCATGAAGCCAAGAAAGCCAACCTCAAGATGGCCATGACAGGTGCATCTTGGCTGCACCACTATGGCTCGATCACCCAGACAGCTATGAAACTTGAGCGTGGGCTCAAAGAAAATCAAAATCTTCCGTACAGATACAACTACCGCCTTCTTAATCAATCATGGTTAGAGCGAAAAATGACTAAGATAAAACGCAAGCGCCAAGAAAGAATTTGGCGAGATGAAGAAGTTGAAAAATTTGGCATCTCCATGCATGGCACTCGTGAGAATGGCAACTTCAAGTGGATTTAAGTGGATTTACGTGACTTCAAAACTCACGTAACTTAAGTTTTAAAAAGATAAAGGCTGCAATTAGCAGCCCTTTTTTTAATCTTTTAACCAACGAGGAGAATCAAAATTTTGGCGCATTTCCCCAACTCAAGCCAGCAGCATCCTTAGGATTCAAAATAGGATTAATCCCAACATCAGGCCAATCAATATTTAATTCAAGATCATTCCAAACAATGCACTTCTCACTCGCAGCATGCCAATAATCTGTAGTTTTATACAGAAACTCTGCTTCCTCTGATAAAACCAAGAAACCATGAGCAAAACCCTCTGGAATCCAAAGTTGTTTTTTATTGTCTGCAGATAATTCAACACCCACCCACTTGCCAAAAGTGCCAGATGACTTTCGAAGATCAACAGCCACATCAAACACAGCCCCGGCGCATACTCTCACAAGCTTTCCTTGAGTCTGCTCTATTTGGTAGTGAAGCCCTCGCAAAACACCTTTTTTTGATGATGAGTGGTTATCTTGCACAAATATCATAGATTGACCAGCAGCAGTAGAAAAGTTTTTTTCATTGAAAGACTCAAAGAACCAGCCGCGATCATCGCCAAATACTTTAGGCTCAATGATCAACACATCAGGGATTGCTGTAGGTGTTACTGTAATTGGCATCTATAACTTTTCTATCTATTTAATTGATCAATCTAAATAATTCAAAAAAATTCTCTTGAGAAAACTCAACATAACTTTCACTTTGTATTTTCAGTTAGCATCTTTTCTAAATACTGACCATAAGAATTTTTCTTTAGTGGTGCGGCTAACTTAAATACATGCTCTGCGGTGATCCAGCCTTGGCGATAAGCAATCTCTTCAGGGCAAGCCACCATCAAACCTTGGCGCTTTTGTAGTGTTGCAATAAAACCTGCTGCATCTAATAAAGAATCATGTGTACCCGTATCTAACCAGGCGTAGCCTCGGCCCATTATTTCAACTGTTAATTGATCCATCTTGAGATACGATTCATTGAGTGCAGTGATTTCAAGCTCCCCACGAGCACTTGGCTTGATTGATTTAGCAATATCGCAGACCTGCTGATCATAAAAATATAGCCCAGTCACCGCATAATTGCTTTTAGGTTTAACTGGCTTCTCTTCAATTGATAAAGCTTTGAAAGAGTCGTCAAATTCCACAACACCATAACGCTCTGGATCATTCACATGATATGCAAACACAGTGGCACCTGATGTGCGTTGGTTGGCTGAATGCAACTGATTGACCAACTCATGGCCATAGAAAATATTGTCGCCCAGAACCAAAGCTGACGGATTATTACCAACAAATCCTTTACCGATGATAAAAGCTTGAGCCAAACCATCGGGTGATTGTTGAACTGCGTATTGAATATTCAGGCCCCAATGAGAGCCATCACCTAATAATTCATTAAAGCGTGGCGTATCTTGTGGAGTAGAAATCAATAGAATATCTTTGATACCCGCCAGCATCAAAGTGGTTAATGGGTAATAGACCATTGGTTTGTCGTATACCGGCATTAACTGCTTAGACACCGCTTGAGTGACAGGATATAAACGAGTGCCTGAGCCACCCGCCAAAATAATGCCCTTGCGCTGTAAATTAATCATTAAGCATTACCCTCATTATTCTTTATTTCTGCTGCAATTAACTCATTTTCAATTTCATTAAGCACTCTTCCAGCTAACAAATGGTTCACCAATTTTGTGTGAAACCCCTCCTTTGACTGCAAGTGATTGTTGTAACTAACACCACCCACATGAACCCAGACATCATCAATTAACTGAATCCCTGCCTGCAAGCCATCACCAAATTTTACTAATGGGGTTCTAATTGATGCAAATTTAACGAAAGATTTATTACAAGAATGGTATAAATGCGCCCAATTTCTTCCACCAGTATCAACGCCCCTAGAAAAATCATACAAGAAGTTTAAAGGCTTATCTGAAACAGCTGAAAATTTAAAAAAACAATAGCCCGCCCAGAGATTCCAATAGTTCTGAGAATCATTCAGCAGCCCATAAAAATCTTGTTCAGGGGGGATTAATTCCGATAGATATACAGACCTAATTGGGTACATATCATGATCCAAATATCCGAAACTGTAAGGTTGAATTTTTTTAATAATTCGGTGAAAAACCCAAGTCATTGCCAAACCATGAGAGCGATTAGGATGGCGACTTCGAACAATGGGTAGAGATAAATAAGGAATATCCCAAACATCACATAAATCTTTTATGTCATCACGAACTTCTTTATTTCTTGAGTTATCAAACACCATTAATTGAAAATCTTTAAGGTTTTTACTGCTCAAAGCAAATAACCACTCTAAAACTTTTGGCTGTTCAAATGCAATTACTACCAATATATTTTTTCCTTTAAAGTACTTATTCTTTTCAAGAAATTGCTCTTCATATTCAGCTGATTTGAGTTTATAATGGGCCAACAGTAAATCATTTCTGATTTCTTTTAATAAAGCCTTAAGTGGTTGAAGTTGGATAACTTCAGAAAACGAATATTGCGAAAGTTTCTTCATATTTGAACTGACTACTTATCTAGCTTTTTAATGAATCTTTTACATATTCAGAAACATACTTTTCAACCTGCTCTCGCCAATGAGGGTATTGCCCTGTAAAAGCCATCTCTGATAAGGCTCTTTTAAGCTTTTGATTAGCAAGCCTAGAGTTACAGGGTCTAGCGGCAGGTACTGGGTAATCAGTGGCCGGTATAGGCAAGATATTCTCGGACTTAACCTCTATACCTACACCACAAACAGCAGCAGTCTGAATAGCAAAAACTGCCAAGCCATGCCAAGTAACCTCCCCATCAGGCACTGCATGGTAAATGCCAGATTCAACCCGAGATCCTGCCATTTGAACACCCACTTCAGCCAACCACTGAGCCGATGTTGGAGCCCCGATCTGATCCGCCACGACTTTCAATTGATCACGCTCAGCTGCTAAGCGCAACATCGTCCGAATGAAATTACCGCCATCGCCATAAACCCAAGATGTACGCAAAATAAAATATCTAGAAAATCTATCTGCATAAGTCTCATGTCCAGAATCATGTGCCAAATTAAAAGTCTCTTCAATTGCTTGCTCGCCCGCCAATTTACTTTGGCCATAGACACACAATTGATCAACTGGCCCCACCTTATCTATTTCTAAGTAAGCCGTGGTCTTTGTATCTGCAAATACATAGTCGGTTGAATAGTGCACCAAAATGCCATGGGCCACGCTTGCTGCATATTGAGCCATGATCATTGGAGCCTTAGCATTAATAGCAAAAGCAAGCTCACGCTGATCTGCACTTTCTGCTTTATCAACTGCTGTATAAGCAGCCGCATTAATAATTACTTGAGGCTGATAAAGATTCAAGACCTTTCTGATCGAGAGCTCATTGGACAAATCACAATCTGAACGACCCAAAAAAACGATCGGCACCCTTAAGTCTTTTAAACAAACCTGTAAAGCTCGGCCCACTTGGCCATCACGGCCAAAAACCACAATAGGCTTACTATGGTCTAGTAGTTCGAAGGAAGAAAATGACATATGGCCTTGTGTCTAAAACTTACTTTAAGTTAACTGAAGTTAACATCCAAAAACTAATTTAATTCACAGAATAAATCTAGAAGAACTTAAATTAGTTAAATCATTTAAATTCCTTTAGCTATATTAGTTGTTTTACTTATATTGTTTCTTAAGCCAATCACGGTAAGACCCGCTTAAAACACCATCAGTCCAATCTTGATTGTCCAAGTACCACTGTACTGTTTTGCGTATACCAGTATCAAAAGTCTCTGCAGGCCTCCAACCTAATTCACGCTCTAATTTAGTAGCATCAATCGCATACCGACGATCATGACCTGGACGATCCTTCACGTAAGTTATTTGCGATACATAAGAACTACCATCTGATTTTGGACGCAACTCATCCAAGATGCTACAGATGGTATTCACCACCTCAAGATTGGGTTTCTCATTCCAACCACCAATGTTATAAGTTTCACCTAATTTGCCAGACTCTAGTACACGACGAATCGCTGAGCAATGATCTTTAACATATAACCAATCTCTAATTTGTTGACCATCACCATAAATTGGCAAAGGTTTTCCATCTAATGCATTCAAAATACAGAGAGGAATTAATTTTTCTGGGAAATGATAAGGACCATAATTATTTGAACAATTTGTGGTTAATACAGGTAAGCCATAAGTACGGTGCCAAGCCCTCACCAAGTGATCTGACGCTGCCTTTGATGCAGAATAAGGGCTGTTCGGTTCATAAGGATTGGTCTCAGAGAAAGCAGCATCTGTTGGAGACAACGATCCATAAACCTCATCCGTTGATACATGTAAGAAACGAAAATCCTCTTTAGCCGAATCAGATAGATCAGACCAATAAGCACGGACGGCTTCCAGTAGATTAAAAGTACCCACAACATTGGTTTGAATAAAGTCGCCAGGACCATGAATGGACCTATCAACGTGTGACTCAGCGGCAAAATTAACTACAGCACGAACGGAGTACTTTTTAAGCAATGAAAGTACCAACTCGTAATTACCAATATCACCCTCAACAAATACATGGCGAGAATCAGAGGCTGAAGATTGAAGGGTTGCCAAATTACCTGCATAGGTTAACTTATCTAAATTAACCACTCCTTTAGCAGCTGGATTGACCAACCAATCCAGCACAAAGTTACCACCAATAAAGCCTGCACCACCTGTGACTAGAATCATAGATATTATTATACTCAATTGGTAATTAGGATTATTCTGTCATCAGAATAAATCATCAACCCCATTAAAATCTCACGATGATATGCAAAACTTCATTAATCAGAAAATATTTGAATTTAGCAACACATTTTTATCATTAACATGCATCACTTTCAACACAAAGAATCACTAGGTAAATATTAAACAACATTTATCTTTTTTTATGTGAATGCTTAAGCAAAACAATGATTAATTGAATTAACCTTAATTGTGGATTACCAAAATTTTTATTTTTTATTTTTTATTTTTCTGATAAAAAAAATCAACACTCGATGAGTTAGGCACAAAGCCAGTCACGAGCTTTTGCAGCTGCTGAAAAATAGCAGATGTATCCGCGGTGCTCAAAGACTGCTCCAGTGTTTTTAACTCTGCTTGCAGCTGATCCCAAGGAAAAAAGCTCTCCTGGGCTTTCATGATTCTAGAATGCTGAGTAGGCATTGGATTATCACCAATCAATAACTCCTCATGCAACTTTTCGCCGGGTCGTAAGCCCACCACTTCAATAGCGACGTCACCATCTGGATTACTCTCATCTTGAAGACTGAAACCTGATAACTCAATCATACGCTCTGCTAAATCAACAATTTTGACAGGCTCACCCATATCTAAAATAAAGACCGCGCCTTGATCTGACCAGTTATTAACATCAGCACTAGCCATCGCACCTGCTTGAATCACTAACTGTGCAGCTTCCGGAATCGTCATGAAATAACGGGTTACATCAGGATGCGTCACGGTCACTGGACCACCAGCGTTGATCTGAGAGCGAAACAAAGGAACCACAGAACCACTGGAACCCAAGACATTACCAAAGCGCACCATGGATAGCTGAGTCTTAGTACTAGATTGATTGGCGAGAGCTTGCAAGACCATCTCTGCCAAACGCTTAGACGCACCCATCACATTGGTTGGTCGAACAGCTTTATCGGTGCTGACTAAAACAAATTGATTAACACCAGTTTCGATGGCTGCTCTTGCAGCATTCAAAGTACCCCAGACATTATTAAGGACACCCTCTGAAATGTTGTGCTCAACAATAGGCACGTGCTTATAAGCAGCGGCATGATAAATGATGTTGATCTTCCAAGTAGAGAAAATTTTCTTGAGCCACTCATAATGGCGCACGTTGCCCAGCAATGAAATCAATTCAATATCAAGCTGCTCATCTTTGATGCGTGCTTTTAATTCTGCATCCAATTTATAGAGAGAAAATTCACTTTGTTCCAAAAGAATCAGAGTCTTTGGTTTCGCAACCAAAATTTGGCGGGTCAATTCACTACCAATACTGCCACCAGCACCGGTTACCATCACCACCTGATCAGCTATACTCTTCTTAAATAATTCTTTATTAGGTGCCACAGGGGTTCGACCGAGAAGATCCGCAATATCCAATTCACGAATATCAGAAATCTTGACCTTGCCCTCAGCAAGATCAGTCAGACTTGGCAAAGAGATGACGTGTAAATGGTAGCTTCTTAATTGATCTAATATTTCAGCGCGACGGGAATGATGAATTGATGGCAAAGCCAGCAAAATATCTGTGATGCCAAATTTATCAATCAGCTTTCTAATCTCATCAGGACCATAAACCACCAAACCATTGATTATCTTATGACGCAAATGAACATCATCATCAATATAGCCAATTAAAGAGTAGTTACCAGTTCTTTGAAGTAAAGCTCCTGTTTGTGCTCCCGCAACTCCAGCGCCATAAATCAACGTTATTCTTTTCTGGCTTTGACCAGATCTTTTATTTGATAAACCACCCATCAACCATAAACGAACAAAAGATCTGCTAAGAACAATCAGTATTAATAAAATTAATGGCTGAAGTAGACCCAAGCTTTTTGGAATAACTCCATCGCCTCGAGGCAAAGGAAGAAAATTCCAAAAAATAATTAATGCAGCAAATAAAAATCCATATATGACTACGGACCGCAAAATAGACCATAGAGCATGCTGACCTGTATATCTAAAGATTGCTCTGTATAAACCAAACTTGATAAATACTGGTAAAGCAATTAATACCGAAACTAAATAAACAAAAACTTCTCTACCAATAGGGTAGTGAAAACTCTCTAAGCGAATTGAATAAGCAAGCCAAACTGCAAAGATAATCGACAAAATATCGATAGCCACAGCAATCAATTGCTTACTGATTCTTGGCAAGGAAATTAAATAAGGCTTCATTAATGTTGATATTTTCTCTTATTTAATGATTTTCATAAGAAAAGTGGCAACCAATAAAATTGTTCATACCTAATGAGAAACACCCTCTGCCCCCAAGACCTTGATAAAGGTTAGATAAAGGATATAAATATCAAAGGAAAAAGATTGTCTTTGCATATACTCGACGTCCAAATTCACCTTAACTGGAATGGGTAATTCATCGCGACCATTGACCTGGGCCCAACCAGTTAACCCTGGTGCCAAGGTATGCACTTGATTCTCTGTTCGCAAAGCAATTAGTTCATCTTGATTAAACAAAGCTGGACGCGGCCCAACAAAAGACATATCCCCAACTAAAACACTCCAAATCTGGGGCAATTCATCCAAACTACTGCACCTTAAAAAACTTCCAATAGGCGTTAAAAAGGACTTTGGATCAGATAGCAAGTGGGTAGCAACTGCTGGGGTATCTGACCTCATACTTCGAAATTTTGGCATCCGAAAGATTTGATTATTCTTACCCACCCTATCAGACCAATACAAAGCCGGGCCAGGGGAAGTCAAACGAACTGCCAAAGCCACCAAAAAAAATGGTAAAGCAAATAGAACTGCTAAGAAGATAGCCAGAACCAGATCAAATAAGCGTTTCATACTCAAAGTTTAATCGACTTGCTGATTTCAACGAATTTTCTGGTATTGCCAACTTTAGTTACTCTATTCACGTCAGTAAGTAGATCATACTCTGCCAGAGTGCTCTGATAAATAAGTCCTCACAGTTTTAATGATTTGATCTTTAAAACTAAAGGGTGGCTTCCAAGCCAAAAGTGTTTTAGCTAAAGTGATGTCTAACTGCAAAGAGGCACACAATCGCTCTGCGATATGCCCCCTCCCAAACAGCATCAAGCCCTTTTCCAAGATATACTGTGGAATAGGCAATAAACATGGGGAACGATGCATGACACTGGCGATCTCTTTTAGTAACTCAGTAGTTGAAACATCATGATCATCGCTGATCAAGAAGGTTTGTCCAGCAGCTTTTGGATGAGCCAAACACACCTGAATAAAATCTGATAAGTTATCAATTCCTAACAAGCTTCTTTGATTGGTGATACTGCCCAGCGGCAAAGGAAAGCCTTTCTCAACCCACTGCAACATTTTAAAAAAATTAGCCTTAACACCCGGTCCATAGATCAAAGGCGGACGAATAATCACAACCTGCATGCCTGTTTTAAGACTTAGCTCTTTCAATCCCTGCTCAGCCTCATACTTGGATAAACCATAGGGATCTGTTGGAATATGCTCACTAACTGGAGAAAATCTTTGTCCAGGCAAAGTTGATTCTCCATTGACCTTCACAGAACTAATGAAAATGAAACGCTTAACACCTGCAGCAGCAGCTTGACGAGCTAATTGCAAAGTACCCTCTATATTAACGGAACGATACAAAGCCAAAGGATTGGTATCAGACTCATTCATGACATGAGCCCGATTTGCCAAATGAATCACCGCTTCAACACCTATTAAACAAGGCATCCAATCCAAAGAACCATGGATATTTCCCACAGCCTTGAACTCCACCTGCGAGAAACCAGCTACCGATACAGGTATCGATCTAACCACACCAATCACTTGACACCTCTGATAATGCAGATATCGAATTAATGAAGACCCCACAAAACCTGTGGCACCGGTTACTAGAACTTTCAAATGATTTACTTTCGATATATCAAAGGTAGTAAAAACAATAGTAGATTAGGGAAAACAAGTAACGGCTAGCTTTTGAAATTTCTATAGTAGATGATTATCTAAAGGAAAAATCCACACAGCCCGAAGTCAACATTTTGAACATCTACAAATTCGGAAAAATCATGGTTTTACTGATAAACACTGAATCATGATTCCCCACATCGATTAAAAATTTCACCATCAGTAATCACATAAATCAATATACGCATTAGAAAAATTTATGTTCTCAATAAAATTAGAAGATCCAATTTAAGTTCCTGACATTACTGTTGAAATAATTCAAATGCATAAAAAAGTGGATTTTCTAAACGAGCCACAAATGGACAAAAAAAGTTATTAGAACTCGTTATAAATATTTTTTCGATTCCACTTTTCAAGTAACTTCATAGGGTATTTTGTACCCACCTTAATTAAATTAGTTGAAATGCCATTTTCTCTACACGCTTGGACAACCTCTTGATTTAGAAGCCATGTACTTCTAAAACCAGCGGTACTTATACCCCCCACTTGCATGCGAACAAGAATCTCGGGCAAATATTTGTTGATTGGAATTTCTTGCGATGCAATTCTACATAAATACTCATAATCGGCAGCTATTTTATATCTAGTTTTAAAAAAACCAAATCTTTTATACACAGACCTTCTCATAAATATTGCAGGATGTGGCGGCATCCAACCCCAAGATAAATTCTTTTTAGAAAAAGTTTTTGATTTATAAATGCGGACATCATACAAAAGATTTTCTCTTGTAAAAAATGCAACATCTCCATAAACAATATCGACTTGGTTGTCTTGAAACTCTGCCATTACCCTTTCCAAAACATGATTATTGGAATAAATGTCATCTGAATGAAGAAATCCGATGACTTCACCAGTTGCCAAACCAATCCCTTTATTCAATGCATCATAAATTCCACTATCTTTTTCAGAAATAAAAATATCTTTACTTTTCAAAGATTTTAAAATTAAATCGACAGTTCCATCATTAGATAAACCATCGATAACGATATGCTGCTTATTTTGATAAGTCTGATTCTGCACACTTTTTAAGGCGCGCTCGATGTAATCAGCCCTATTTCTTACGGCCGTAATGATTGAGCATTTCATTATCATTAATATTCTCAATAAAATCTTTGTATGTTAAGCTTAATCCATCTACCAGATTCACTTGAGGGCACCATCCCATTTTTAGAAGTCGCCTACTATCAATTAATTTTCTTGGGGCCCCATCAGGTTTGGCTATATTAAATGTAATGCATCCTTGATAACCAACAATTTCTTTGATAATTTCAGCCAACCTTTTAATGGTGATATCAAATCCAAATCCGACATTTACATGACTTTGCATTGGCTCAGTATGTTGATCGTAAATCACCTTATCCATCTCCATCACAAAGACAGCAGCAGCAGCCATATCATCAACGTATAAAAACTCACGCATAGGAGTTCCCGAACCCCAAACCTCGACCTCTAATGCATTATGTGTTTTCGCTTCATGAAAACGCCGAATAAGCGCGGAAATGACATGACTATTTTCTGGATGATAATTATCTCCTGGACCATATAAGTTTGTAGGCATTACCGAACGATAGTCTACGCCGTGCGATTTACCATATTGTCTATTGTAACTCTCGCATAACTTGATGCCTGCAATCTTAGCCAAAGCATAAGGCTCATTTGTCGCCTCCAACTTGCCGGAAAGTAAAACATCCTCTGCCATGGGCTGTGGAGCCATCTTTGGATAAATACAACTCGACCCCAAAAAGAGAAGTTTCTTGACTCCAGCTTTAAAAGCTTGGTGTATCACATTAGCTTCAATCATAAGATTTTGATAAATGAATTCTGCCGGGTATGTATTATTCGCATAAATACCACCCACCTTTGCCGCAGCCAAGTAAACCTGCTCTGGCTTTTCCATTTGAAAAAAATTAGCGACGGCTTGCTGATTAGTCAAATCCAACTCCGCATGAGTTTGCGTCATTAAATTGTTAAAACCTCTTGCTTTAAGTTGACGAACTATAGCCGAGCCAACCATGCCACCATGACCAGCAACATATATTTTGGTCTTTTTGTTAATAGTCATAATCCGTATTAAGCTGACATATCCGTCTGCATGATTACCCCTCTTTACTCAAGTGAATTCTGTAACCATGATTTTTTAGTAACGCATGTTTTTTTGCCTGCTCCAGATCATACGCCACCATTTCCTCAACCATTTCATCAAATGTAATTTGAGGAATCCAACCTAATTTTTTTTTCGCTTTTGTTGGATCTCCCAACAAGGTTTCAACCTCAGTAGGACGGAAATAGCGAGAATCGACTTTAACAATCACGTCTCCAATATTCAAAGCAGGAGCATTATTGCCTGTGATGTCAACCACCACAGCCCGCTCCTCGATATCTTGACCTTCAAATTTAAGAGTGATTCCTAACTGGGCCGCACTCTTTGCAAGAAACTCCCTTACAGAATATTGAATACCAGTTGCGATTACGAAATCCTCTGGGTCGGCTTGCTGCAACATCATCCATTGCATACGCACATAATCTTTTGCATGCCCCCAATCACGCAATGCACCCATATTGCCCATATATAAACAATCCTCTAAACCTTGAGCAATATTTGCTAGACCACGAGTAATTTTCCGAGTTACAAATGTTTCACCTCGACGCGGACTCTCATGATTAAACAGAATGCCATTGCACGCATAGATACCATATGCTTCACGATAATTAACCGTAATCCAATAAGCATACATTTTTGCTACTGCATATGGAGAGCGAGGGTAAAACTGTGTCGTTTCTTTTTGGGGGATTTCTTGGACTAAGCCATACAACTCAGAAGTTGATGCTTGATAAAAACGCGTCTTTTTTTGCAATCCCAAAATACGTATGGCCTCTAAGATGCGCAGCGTTCCCATACCATCGATATCAGCTGTATATTCAGGCGATTCAAAAGAGACTGCCACATGACTTTGAGCACCTAGATTGTAAATTTCATCAGGCTGAGTTTGCTGAATGATGCGTGTGAGATTAGATGAATCCGATAAATCTCCGTAGTGTAATAAAAAATTGCGGTGATTAATGTGAGGATCTTGATAAAGATGCTCAACTCGATCAGTATTAAATAAAGAGGATCGACGCTTTATACCATGAACAATATAACCCTTCTCCAATAAAAATTCTGCTAAATAAGAACCATCTTGACCAGTTACTCCTGTAATCAATGCTACTTTTTGTTTATTAGTTCTAGTCATATTTATTTTTCTTCAAGTTATCCTTAACTACGGCCGTATGTATCTTCAAAACGAACGATATCATCCTCACCCAAATATTCACCAGATTGAACCTCAATCATCTCCAAGTCGCTTTTTTCTGGATTTTCTAAACGATGTTTAGCGCCAATTGGAATATAGGTTGACTGATTTTCCTCCAGCAAAAGAGTCTTGTCACCATTAGTCACCTTAGCCGTTCCCTTAACAACAATCCAGTGCTCTGAACGATGATGATGCATTTGCAAACTCAAGCTAGCCCCCGGTTTAACGGTAATTCGTTTCACCTGAAAGCGATCTCCCACATCAATAGAGTCATACCAACCCCAGGGCCGAGCAATCCGTCTATGCATTACTGCCTGTGATATTGCAATCTTTTTTAGTTCAGCTACAACCTCTTTCACCTTTTCTGTTTTGCCAGCAGAGGCAACTAAAACAGCATCTGGCGTGTCTACAATTACTAAATCTGCAACACCCAACGCAACTACGGGTCGATACGGAGCATTAATATATGTATTAGTAGACTCAAAAACAAATCCTTGACCATCAATCCGATTACCAAATTCATCAGCTGAAGATAGATTAGCAACTGCATTCCAACTACCGACATCGCTCCAAACACAATTTAATGGTACAACCACGACATTATCAAAATGCTCCATAACAGCATAGTCAATTGACTCAGAACGACAAGCTAAAAATGCTTCCTTGTTAGGACGAAGAAAATTACCATCAACTCGTATATCCTTCACGGCTGCCTGACAAGACGTCAGAATATCAGGAGCATGCTTTAATAAAGCGTTTATTAAGACAGATGCTTTGCAAAGAAAAATACCGGCGTTCCATAAATAATTCTCAGAAAAAAGCATCTGTTGAGCCCTATCGAAGTTTGGTTTCTCAACAAACCTATCTACAAAAAATATCGATTGATTATCATGCGCTGCCTGTATTAATTGAGTACCTTTTTTAATGTAACCGTAGGCAGTACTGGGAAAGTTTGGTTTAACTCCAAAAGTTACAATATACCCAGAGTTCGCTGCCAAAACACCCGCCCGTATGGTTGCTAAAAATTCCTCAATATCTGGAACAAAATGATCTGACGGTAAAAACAACAGCAAATCTTCAGAAGAGACTCCTGGCATTAAAGCTGCCATAGCCATGGCCGGTGCCGTATTACGGATTGCAGGCTCCAAAATAATTTTAGGAGTTTTTTCATTCAACTGAAAGTTTCTATGTACTATTTCTTGCACCAAAAAACGATGATCCTCATTAGCCACCACAGTCAACTCACCCAAACTACTTACTCGTCTAATTGTTAAATCTAGTAAACTTTGTTCTTCAATTAAAGGTATGAATTGCTTTGGCAATGACTCTCTAGACATAGGCCACAGGCGTGTCCCAGAGCCACCAGAAAGAATAATTGTTTTAATGCTCACTTACTATTCCATTAGAATTTAATTATTAATCAAAGCAACAATATTGAATTACCTGAAAAACCACGGGCACCCAGTTAAACTCTGCAAAAATCATCGTACAACTTATTAAAGTGATAGTCATCAGACAAATCAAGCATACATTTTTGCTGAATATTATTTATGCAAACTACTTGGTTGCAGGGACGGCAAATCATATCTTTTTTGTATATGATATTTAGAGATTGACTAATTGGATGAACGTACTCAAAATCGGCTGGGCCGTAGATTACACTCAGAGGAACACCCAATGCTGCTGCTATATGAGCAGGCCCACTGTCCATACAAATAACATGCTTAGCCCTGCTCATCATAATTATCAGATCGCGCAAGTTACCTGACCATAAAGTGACATTATCCATTGAAAGCGTCTCAAGAAGTGTCTTAAGATTGGAACAATCTTCTGGAGGACAGTAAACGACTAGAGGAATGGAGCAATTAGAAAATTTACTAATTATTTTTTTTATTTCCACAACAGGTAATCTTCTCAACGGCAACGATGCGCCAAAATGAAATCCAAGGTACGGTACGATATTCGATGATTTACTCAATTCATCTAAATTCAATTTTAAAAATGGGGTATATTTCTTAGATGTAGGCCATATCTTCAAATGAGTTGCAATTCTCTGGTGATGATCGATTAGATGTGAATATTTACCATTATCTCTAACAACATCTGTTAATAAAGAGGCGCCACCAGTAAAATCAAATCCAACTCTCCTACGGGGTCCAATAATCCATAGTAATAATATTTGTCTTATATCACCTCTCATCTCAATGCCCAAATCCCAATTCGATGATGATAAATCCATAATTAATCTTAAACACGAAAATAATCCTTTGAAAAAAGGCATAGGCCTTACCCACGGAGCATTAAATATTTTAATTTCATTAACAAATTGTGTGCCAAACAAAATTTCCTTGGCCCAAGGACCAGCAACTAAGACAATTTTAGCTTTAGGATAAGAATATCTTAGTGACTCCAAGAATGGTGTCAACATTACAATATCGCCAACAAGGTGGAAATCAAAAATTAAAATTTTTGATGGAATCAAATTATCATGTGAAGGTACACTAACTTTTATTTTAGAAAGAATCCACCATAGAGGCTCAAAAAATCTCGCGAATTTAATATACTTTTTATTAAATGGTTTCATATCACTAAAACTATTTTTTTACACACAAACAAAAACTACTCCATCCTATTGCATGAATAATAGAGTAGTGTAGTGGACGACTATCCCAAAGTAATAAACTTATAAATGGTGCCAATGGAAGTGAAAGTGCGTATTTCCAATTTCTAAAAATACCAGACTTAATTACCTCAAAATCATGTTGTTCACATAATCTCTTAAGTGCAGTAGAACTATATGGCCTTATATGGGTATGGTCATCATAAAAATTCCATGTTGCATTCTTAGATAAAGATGGAACAAAAATAGAGCGAGGGTTGGGTGTCTCAATATATAAATATCCACCGCGACGAATTATCCTAGAAAATTCCTTTATAGTTAATATTGGGTTTTGAATGTGTTCAATAACATGTTTACAATTTACATAATTGAAAAAATCAGAAGCGCAATCAATTGTAGAATCGGATTCGGAAATAGTTAAAAAATTCTTAAATTTACTTCGATTTAGAGGATTTAATTTATTACTAATATCAGCAACCCAAACATCATTTGGGTCAAAATCCGAAAAAATTCGTGAAGTAACATGCCCTTCATTACAACCAAAATCCAAAAAAGGTGGTTTAAAAAACTTATTTTTGTACATAAATCCTATACCCACAAATATAAAAAGCTAAAAATTGAGAAATAAACAACCCAGCTAAAAATGATAACGAACTCATAATTGGACCACGCAAAATCAAAAATTGCTGAATTATAAGTGGAAGAAAAAGAATACCTGATGCAATATTATTATTACTAGAAAATGATGAGTCAATAAATTTTAAAAATATTGTATAAAGTATAAAAAAAAGAAAAATACCTATAACCCCAAGAGAAAAATATGCTTCAGCAATAAGTGGCATTCCAATATTTTGATTTCCACCATATGAACTTAATAAAGAAATAAAATTTTCGGTTATTAAAAAATCAGTACTGATTGGTTTTGAATCCCATAATGTCCTTGGGATCATAAATAAAATAGCACCAATAAAATTACTAAAAAATGAAAAACCATGCTCATTAGTATAGGCTAACATTAAAACAAAATTTTCAAAAGTATTTATGTGGCCACTTGTTATAAGATCAGATATAGATGACAAATCATCCAATTCAACACCTCTTCTAAATCCATCTAATGATGAACTTAAAAATAAGGATAAAATTAATAAGATATGGTATGAATACTTGTTATGTATTTTAGTATTAAAGAATAAAATATAAAAAAGGGTTATTGTTACTATCAAGCCCAAAGATCTTGATACGGAAAGAGGAAAAAGTACAAATAAAGACATAGAAAAAAGAAAAAATTTTATTAGCCATGATTTTTTTTCTATAAATATGATTACTAGAATAAAAAATAAAAAAGGTCTAAAAAAATAATTAAAAATATTATTAACAATTAAATTATTAAAATCAAACTCACAAGATCTAGTAAAAAGTGAACACAAAGAATCCATCGCTATAAATAAAAAACAACTAAAAAATAAAACTAAAAGTGTATTTTTTTGATAGTTATTTGATTTTAACTTTGATATTACAATCAATGAAGAAATTTTTAAATTATAAATAAAATTTATAAACAAATTCAGTAAAATCAAAATAATTAATGCGAATAATATTTCATCTACATAATTTTTAACTTCACCAGCTTGTATAAAATTTCCACCATAATATATAAATAATGGATTTAAATTCATAAAAAATAAATTAAAAAACCAATAAACATTAATTGATAAAAAAATATTTTTCTTTAAGTATTTAAAATAGAAATAAAATGATAGAAAAAAATTTAAAGAAAATAATGTATCTATTATTATAATTTTATGAGACAAATTCATAAATTTCCTAATAAATCTAGAAATTTTTTATATACAATTTCGCGTGTATAATTTTCTCTTAATAATTTTATACCATTTAACCTAATATACTCATACTCTTCATAATTTTTTAAATAATAATTAATTACTCTAACAGCATCATCAGAATTTTTATATGTAATAAAGTTTACATTTTCCTTAAATCCTTCTGGATAATCTCCTTCATCACTTAATAAAACTGCCCCAGAATTTATTGATTCAAAACATCTCAAATTTCCCTTTGCTCTAAGTGCATAGTCAATACTTTTATTAATTATGAATTTGGAGTTAGCCATTTTTTTATATAGGTCAACTCCGTAAACAGAACCAAGATCTATATTTAAAAGAAATCTATCAATACTAAATTTTTTAATATATGGAATCTTATTTATATATTTACTTGTTGCTATATTTGTTATTAAAGATTTTTCAAGATGCAATAGTATTTTACTATCTAATGATTTGACTAAATCTATTAAAAATCTATTACGATCTAAATGGTGCCTTGAATGTGTTCCCGAGAAAAAAACATTATAATCTCTATTTTTTTTTTGAAATTTTTCAATTTCTGGAGAGTAAGATGGTGTTAAATATCCGACATTACACCCGTCATTTCTATATTGATTTAATATATTTTCAAAATTATTAACTATTAGATCGTAGCATTCTAAATTAGAATTTATCGGAGCTGCTCTCCATGCTATTTTGTACTTGACATTTGATGGAAATTTTTTCAAAATTTTATACGAATCTTTTTTTGGATCTAAATCATAAAAAATTTCTATCTTGTATTCTTCTAACTGCGCAAAAAATATCTCATCTATTTTTTTATACTTTAATTGATGATCGGCTGCCCATCTTTTTTGTAGATCATAATTATTTCTATTTGAGTAAAAACAGTTTGTTTCACCATCAGCTATTGGTTTCAAAAGATGATTAATTCCATATAAATCATCCTTAAAAATGTCTATTGCACTTTTAAATTCTTTTATGCCTTTTATTTTTTCTCGAAGACGAATTTCATAACTGCGAGTAATTTGGCATGAATTTTGATATATCTTCAAATTATTCATTTGTATTTTTTATTTTTCTATACATTCGAGATAATAATTTCCAGAATTTTATCTCTGTTTGATAAATGCTATGCTCCACCCTTGGCCTATTTATATAATTATTTAATTGATTTTCTGTCCAGCCCATTTTTTTTAAAAAATATTTTTTATCCTGCTCCAACTCATTTTCATTTTCATATGGGATTCTTTGCAGGTCATCTATAGCTTCATTTCGACTCAGCTGATTAGTCATAATCAATGTACTTAGATGCACTCTTCGTTTATCAACATTGAATTTTTTAGGTAATAAATATCCCTGGTAAAATCTTGTAAAGATTGACTCATAATGTTTGTAGGGATAGGGTTTATATTTATATTCTTCAATAAGTTGAGGTAGGACGTCTTTCTTTTTATAGTCAATAAAGTCTAAAAAATGAACCCACTTAATCTGCCTGACAAAAGTATTCCAAATATAACCATATGTTCCAATACTAGGAAATGATTTCAATTTAATTTTTTGGTATTTTTTTGATATTGATTTAATATTTTTTTTGTCATATTTAAACCAATTCCACTTTTCTGGCATTGCCATTCCCTCTGTCGATTGATTCATGCCAGATAGGATATATTTAATGTTGTATTTTTTTGCTAGCCTATAATTCACTGTTAGCATTGCATTGTCGTAAAGCAACTCCACATCTATTACGTCAGCATCAAAAAATGCATTCATTATCTTTCTATATTCACTCCAGTTGATTACATATGTATAAAGATCAATATTTAATGTTTTAATTAAATTTTCAATATTACTTTGCGCTAACTCACTATTCCAACCATTATCCATATGAACCGCAAGAGGTTTTAAACCTAATTTGACAGCTTGTACTAAAACCCAGGAGCTATCAACACCTCCAGAAACCCCTACAATACAGTCATATTTCTTACCTTCACCATTCTCTTTAATTTCACTAATTAAATTTTCTAAATCTTGTTTTTTTTGTATATTATTATTAGTGTAATTACTTTTTTTATTTAAAAAAGATTCACAAAAGTTACAGTTGCCATTTCCATCAAATGTTATTTCTTCGGCCGATGTGTCCATGACACATCTTTTGCATATTTGATATTTTTTATTAATTTTCAACAAAATAATTTATCCGCAATTTCACTAGATGGGTATGTTATTAGAACTGCACGATGCTCACCGCTAAAAACAAAGAAACTACCAGCAGCAACAGCTGATGCTCCACAGTCAATAGCTAATTTAAAATCTTCTAAGCAAGAAGCTCCACCCAATGCTATAAGTGGAATATTTACATAATTTGATACCAAAGAAATAAGCTCTAAGTCGTATCCAGAGAACATACCATCTCTATCTACACTATTTAGCAGTATCTCTCCCGCGCCACTGTTTTCCATCCTTTTAATAAATGATAGCCAGTTTTTAGTTGCATTAAGATCCCGCTTGCCCCTGAACAATGTTGGCGTTCTCAAAATATTTCTTTTTATATCAATTGAGACCACCAAACTTTGGCTACCATATTTAGCGGCAAGAATCTCAATCAAGTGAGGATTTTCAAATATTGCCGACCGTAATGATATCTTTTCTATGCCCAAATCAAATAAACGATCAGCATCTTCCAATGAACGTATTCCACCACCATAACAGAGTGGCATAAAACATTCTTCAGCTAACTCCTTGATTAAACTATAATTGAGATTACCACATAACCCTGGTGTTATATCTAAAATAATTATCTCATCTACTTCCTTCTCATTAAATATTTTTACTGCATTTATTGGATCGCCTACATAGACAGGATTTTTAAATTTTTTTGTTTTAACTAATTCATTATTATGAAGAAGTAAGACAGGAATAACTCTATACCTTAGCAAGATTAAGTCTCCATGAAGTTACTAATCAAATTTAATCCAAATTTATGACTTTTTTCTGGATGAAATTGAACTCCAAATAAATTATTTCGCTGAAATGCCGCGGTAAATTCTTCTCCATATTTTGTTACTCCCAAAATATCACTTTTATCATCGCACTGAACCTTATATGAATGTACAAAATAAAACCTCTCATGATTGTCAGTCATGGGAATTAAAGGGTTTTTCTTCAAAACCTTGAGTGTATTCCACCCCATATGAGGAACCTTAAGAGAACCATTCATACTATTAACTAAAGTTACCTTAGCATTTATCAACCCCAATCCTGGAAGAGTGCCCTCTTCACTACTGGAACACATTAATTGCATCCCCAAACATATGCCAAGAATTTTAATTTTCTCATCATTTGCAACATGCTTTAGAGCTTCGACAAAATTACGCTGTATTAAGTAGTTCATTCCTTGATCAAAAGAGCCCACACCAGGAATAATTATCTTGCTTGCCTCTAAAATTTGTTCGGGTAAATTTATTCTTACAGCCTTATGCCCTGATTTTTCTACCATTCTAACTACTGATCCAAAATTACCCACACCATAATCTAATATTGAAACTACGCTCATAAAATTTCCGTAAGAAATTGTAAATAATTATTCCGCCAATTACTTGCCCAAAAATAGTCAATTTTTTGCTTACTAAAAAAAATAGATGGCTTCTCTAAGTTGCATAAAAGATCTTCAATATTTTTAAATCTATCAAAGGGATGATTTTGATAAAAGAAATCAGCTTTTTCTGTTTGCCATACAAGAATCTTTTCGACAATACCTATCGCATCAAATAATCCTGTTGATATCTCACTGATTACAACATCGACATTACAAAAAGTATCAAAAATATTTTTCTGGGTATCTATCAAAAAAGAATGCTTATCCCTTTCCGCTTTACTTTCAAATTTCTTTCTCTCGCCTGGATGAGGTCTGAAAATAACTTCATATTGCAATTTTAAAGCTGTGATATTTTTACATAACTGTAAATATTTAAAAGTATCTAATCCATCACCCAATACTAGTATTTTTTTTTGAGGTCGTGCTTCATATAAACCAAGATTACTTAAAAATTCAGGTCTATGCGGATTACCAATAACAACAGGCTTTGCTGGTAAATTTATCTGATCCACCCACCATGGTCCATATGCCAAAAAATAATCAGGTAATACTTTCAAATAGTTTTGATTGACCATAACAGCCTCAGCAAAATTATAAGCATCATGACCCTTAGAAATCGCACCGTGCTGATACTCAACGATAATCATTCCTCTATCTCGCGCAGCTAAAATTGCAGCAAGATTAGTTGCACCTCCATAAGATGCCTCTTCTTTGATTAGAATTTTAGCTCCAAGCAATTTAAACAAAGCAGCATATGATTTATATCTAGTTTGGAGGGACATATAGGCAATACTACAAGCAGTATGTAAACTTTTTCGTTTTTTACCGATTTTCCATCCCAATATTTTTTGACATCTAATATCAAAAATATCAATAAGCCTATCAATGCTTTGACTAGTAATACAATTGGACCTTATATATCCTGCAATATAACCATGGACCTTATATGGCATTGATATTAGTATATCCTCATTGATTCTTGGGAATGGCCACAACCAATTATGTAAGTCCTCTACTATAACTGTAGATTCTGGAGAACTAGAAAAAAAATAATCAGAAAGAGGGTTAAAATACTTGCCATCTTTTTTAATTAACCTACTTCCTGTCGACATTATTATTATGTCTTTATTTTTATTTAAACTCTTTAAATAGTGATGATTATTAATAACAGATTTCAATAAAATCTTAGACTTATCCAATTTTCCAGAGCTATGATTTTCATTAGAAATTATTGAATTTTCATAATAAATATCTCCAATAATTAACCTTAATGCATGTATCCTTATTAGGGCCCACAGTGGGATATTTGATTTGGGGCAGGTGATACTTAATAAATCAGATGAATTCTCAATCTCTAATATTTGACTCAAATTCTTAACATAAGTTTGATTCATTTTTTTGTAATCGCAGATAACCATGGCATTGGATATAAATGATGGGCTATTAGCCAAGCGCCAATGAATAACATAAATTGCCCAATCATGTACCCTTTTGCTGCACCAATAACTCCAAAATCTCTAATTAAAAATATATTGATAATTACAGAACTAACGCCAATAATTGCAGTCAAAATAGACAACCATATTGTTTTTCCGCTAAAAAAAATATAATTCGTAACCATATAATACATTCCAGTAAAAGCATTTCCAATCAAAGTGTATATTACCAAAGGAAAAGCCGCTTCATATTTTTCATTAATTACTATACTTAATAATTTAGGAGCAATTAAACCCAATATTAATGAAGATGCTAATATCCCTATAAAATATATATATGTATACCTAATGATGCTACGTTTTTTTGAGGTATTTATTCCTCCAAGACTTTTCATAAGCCAAGGAGCGTAAACTTTATTAATAGCATCTGCAATCATCCCTAAAACTAAACCAACTTGAACAGCTAAAGTGTATATACCAACACTCTCCATATTTAAATAATGTGCCACAATGAAACGATCAGACATTACTAGCACTAGGGATCCAAGAACATGTGGAACTAAAGGTAAACCATATGCAAGAGCATCTTTTACATAATTATAATTAATGCTTATCACTAAAAATTTTTTAGTGATAAGCCAATAAAATACAAATATAGCGGCAAAAAACCACGCAAGACCTAACCCGAATACCCTTCCATGCCAGCCGAGACAAAAAACTACTATGAAAAGTAATGTAAATAGAAGATCCATAGTTGCTTGAGTACAACGTAGAGCTCCGTAATTTAAAGAACTATTTGTTGATTGCCAGAAAACCAACAATAGCTGCACAATAAATTGCAGACTTGCAACCACAATTGCTAATATTATCCAGTCTAATGTAATTGATGTTATTTCATTTAGCCAATTTGAAAATAAAAATGCAAATAAAATTGCAATAAATATCGTTAACATAAGAATAAAAAAAATCGCAGTTAAATACTGTGGGATACGATATCTGGAATCAAAAATTCGGAGCATCAAAGCTCCGTGAGTGTTACATCCAACAATTGAAAGAAAAAATGATATGGTTATTGAAAAAATTGCAACACTACCATAATCACTTGGGGGCAAGTATCTCGTTAATATCGGCAAAAGAAAAAATGGTATCCCTGCCACGAAAAAGTTTGAAGCGACATAAATTATTGTGTCGCCCATAAACTGATTGCGAAAGTTTAAATTTTTATAAAAGTGGCTCAATCTTTTATGAAACTTTTTAATATCGATAAACCTATTTCTCCACTTTTTTCTGGATGAAACTGTAAACCAGTAATGTTATTTTTACTTATAGCCGCAGTAATGTCATGACCACCATATTCATACGTAGCTAAAAGATCTGATTGATTATCAGGAATAACCTGAAAAGAGTGAACGAAGTACACTGAGTCAGTAACAGTAATATGTCTCAAGATGCCAGCATTAACATTATCTATTTGATTCAAAGTACTCCAACCTATAAACGGCACTTTAAGCGGTAAGCCGTGTACATCTAAGGGGGGTATCGCTTCAACCCGCCCTGGAATTAAATCTAAACCGAAACTACTGCCGAATTCCTTACTTGTAGTAGCAAGTAACTGCATTCCTAGACAAATTCCAAGGACTGGTCGACCTGTTCCAGCAAACTCTTTAATCGTTTCATCAAGATAATTTTTTGTCAACTTATTCATTGCATCGCTAAAAGCACCCACACCAGGTAAAATTAAACGATCAGCCTGAATGATTTCCACCGGATCAGCACTTATTGATACATTTACTGCCCCACAAAATTCAAGGGCTTTCAAAATACTGTAAACATTTCCAACACCATAATCAAGCACTACTACAGCCTGTTTACTCATAATCATCATCTCACATTTACATTTGCTGCTTTAGCTATCTCTTTCAATTCGGAAAAAGTCACTCGATCATAATGAAGAGCATCGGCAAATGCAATTGCGCATGCCCCTGAATCAAGCGCATCAAGTAAATGATTGGGAGCTCCATAACCGCCACTCAAAATAACTGGTACTGAAGATATACTATCAACATGTTCAAACAATTTAACATCGAAACCCTTCCTGGCTCCCTCACTGTCAATTGATGTAAGTAAAATTTCACCGGCTCCAAGATCAATTCCACGCCTCACCCAATCAACGACACTAATACCTGATGGCTCCCTACCACAATCTGTATATACCTCCCAAGTATCTCCAGAAATTCGCTTAGCTTCAATCGAGAGCACCATACATTGAGAACCAAACTTTCTGGAAATTTCATAAATTAAATTTGGCCGATGTACTGCAGCAGTGTTGACTGCCACCTTATCTGCGCCGGCACACAATAACTTTGTGACGTCCTCAATCGAACGAACTCCCCCACCGACTGTGAGCGGGATAAAAACATTACTCGCCGCCTTTTGAACTATTTCGATTAAATTCGAGCGTCCATATAAACTGGCTACTATATCCATGTATATTAACTCATCTGCCCCTTGTTCATAGTAGCGGTTAGTAAACTCTTGTGGATCGCCCAATACACGCAAGCCCTCCAAGTGAACCCCTTTAATAAGATTTTCCCCCTTAACATCTAATCTAGCTATCAAACGAACTGGTTTATCTTTTTTTTGCATCAATTTGATTCACACTCTATTTTTTGACGAAACTTTTCAAAATCTTCTGCGGTGTCAATATCCATAGATCTCTCTCGGGGCATTTTATAAGCAACACACTCATGACCAAAGAAACTTTTCGTCCTTCGCAGCCAATCTACTCTAGCAATATAAATAGCTCCGTTTAAAACATATACTGGCGGCAGATCTTGGCGCCTTGTAATTATCGACTCGTTAGGGATAACACTACTTAACCTAAGATTGGCTTCAAGATTAAACATCCAATATGGGGACTCACTCGCCTCACAAACCGATACACAACTAGGTGCACCACTTGAAACAATTAAATTGAAGGCCGAATCAATATCTTCAGAGGTTCTAAGTGGTGAGGTTGGTTGCAGCAAAACGACAAAATCATAATCAGGTAAATTATCCAGCGCATGTAAAACAACATCTATCGAAGTAGCCTCATCTGTTGCTAAACTTGATGGTCTCTTAAAAGGCACTTCGCAACCCATAGCAGCGGCCACACTCATGATTTCAGAACAATCAGATGACAGAACTACTCTATCGATGCAACCTGACTTTAAAGCAGCATCAATGGTCCATGAAATTAATGGTATTCCAGCTACCATTTTTAGATTCTTTTTGGGCAAACCCTTGGATCCTCCTCTAGCAACGACTAAGCCAAGAACCGATCCTAAATTAGAATCATTTATATCATTCAAATTATCTTTGTTAAACATTGAAATCACGCTTTACCTAAGGGCCAAATTTTCTAAACAGCCCAGATTGGATTACGTAATATCCATTGATCACCATCCTTTTTCCAAATGTGCTCTGAACGCCAACTATCAATAACATTATGAACCTGCTCATCTGAAATCGAACAAAAATCCAAAAATTCTTCATAATAGCGACGAGGGAATTCGTGATCATAACGCCTAACAAGTGAAACCCCTTCCTCGCGGGTAATTTTCCCATCGCGTATTTCATGAGCTGAATCAGATGTAGTGCGGCCTATGCCAAATTTAATATAGGACAAATAATAATGAAATCCGTCAATCTTATCGTCTAAACTAGCGTATTTTGAATACGTTCCCTCCGAGCGCTCTGTGTTTGGCATAAAACCAGTGTGCTCTCTACAATAATAGTAATTTTCTTGTGGATCCCAAAATGTGTAGTATCCGAAAAAATGTATTTCAGTTTTATTTTTGAGGATGTCATCGTACTTTGGTGACTTAAAAGGATATAAATCAGACTCAGCTACTCCATGCTCTGTCCAAAATTCTGGCGGAAGTCCTGAGAAATAATGTTTATCTTGATCTAAAATGTCTCGTGTTGGGCGATAAGCATTTTTCATATCCCCACCATACTCAACCTCACCATTTTCACCATACATAATTAATTGCACGTTATGTTTTATAGCTATTTGGATTGGGAAATTATATTGCCCATAAATGAATGGCTGAAAAGGATCACCTAGATGAATAAAAGCTAAGTTTGTTAATTTTTTTGTAATTACTGGATTTGGAGTTCCTAATATGTGATTAAAACCGGACGCAATAAAAGCGTCTAAATTTTTTCTTCCCAACTCCGTTGCTTTTAATGGCGCCCACGTTGTAGCTAATGGATTCATGCCATATTTATTCTTTAACATATGAGCCACATAACTACCATCTTTACCACCGCTGCAAGGAACAATAACATCATACTCGCCGTTATTTTTTCGGTGTTTGTCACATAAGGCCATTAACTCTGCCTCACGAGCCCTCCAGTCAATCTCTCGCTTGTAGCTTGCATAATTACAAGCTGAACACACCCCATTTACGTCAAAAGTAATTCTTGGACGTTGATTTGAAATAGTACATTTTTTACAAAACTTAACCTCTAATGGCAGGTTATATTGTCGAGCAACATTTCTTTTTTCCACCAAAATACTCCTACTTACAAAAATTAGACGCCTTATTTAAAGATCATGTGAAGGTCAATTAAATAAGCATTAGCCATCACTTAAAAGTTCTTGCAAAACTCTCACAACATATTTAATTTGCAAGCTAGTGATACTCAATGAAGTTGGAAGTGAGATACCACGAGCTGATAAATTTTTACTATTTTTTAAATCATTTGAGGCTCGAAAATTTTTGTAGGGGGGCATTTCGTTTAAAGGGTAAAAAACAGGGCGAGTTTCTATTCCGTATTGAAGTAATTCATTGATTAGTCTATCCCGGTCAATATGAGGAGCAAGCATAACTGTATATAACCAATTTGAGTGGACAACCCCATCAATTTTTAGTGGCAAGCTATCAATTCCGGACACGTCCATTAACAGCTCACTGTAAGTTTTTGCAATATTTATTTTTTTAGCCAAAATTGATTCAAAACGTTCCATCTGCGCTACACCCACTGCCGCCTGTAGATTAGTGAGTCTGTAGTTATAACCGACCGTTTCATGCCAGTATTTTTTCCCTGGGGTCATCCCATGGTCTCTTAGTATTTTGGCAAGATTTGCTGTATGCTTATTGTTAAATAAAACCATACCCCCCTCTCCAGTAGAGATGGTTTTATTACCAAAGAAACTAAAAGTAGATGCATCACCATAACTGCCAACTAATCTACTTCCAATTTGACTGCCCAGCGACTCCGCGCAATCTTCGATTATGAATAAATTATATTCCCTGGCTAATTTAGAAAGTTTATTCATATTACATACCTGCCCATATAAATGGACTGGTATAACAGCTCTGGTCTTTTTTGTTATTAACTTCTTAACTTCCGTAATATCAATACACCACGAACCAGCCTCCACCTCGCACAAGACTGGAGTAGCACCACAATATAAAACGGCATTAACAGTCGCAGCAAACGTAATATTAGGCACTATAACTTCGTCTCCAGCTTTAATTCCAAGTGCTGCGAGAGCAAGATGTAACGCAGTAGTCCCATTTGAAGTTGAAACAGCATGCATATTCTGATGCATCTCTTCAAATTGCCTCTCGAATTTAACAACATAGGGACCTTGAGAGGAGATCCAATTAGATCTTACACAATCAATCAGATAATCCTCTTCATTGCCGCAAAGCTCTGGCTCTAAAACAGGAATTCTATGACTTCTTAAGGTATCAGCGAACTCTACAATTGAACCATTAGAGTCCAATAATGGAATTACCTTAACATCCGAATTAAAGTGGCTCCTAATTAAAATTTCATCACTTTCAACAGGAAGAAATATGTACTTCTGATTCATAACTGATGTTATTGGGGAGTCTAGGGTTTGCCCTCTTAAAAGACCGCGACGAATATCGCCATCAGTAGCAACACCAAGAATTTTTAAAGAACTACTTGAGTCAACGATAAAACAAATTCCCCTACCATTTTTATCGATAACCTGCAATACATCGCGAATTTTTTCATCAGATCTGGCAATTAAATCTTTAATGGCATTCATATTAATTCATTAATTTTTCTTTTGTTAACTCATACTGCTGCCGAATAACTTGCCAAGATTTTTCATAAACTTCTAAGCTATAGTAGTCAAGATCTTTTTTTAAATATGGCCAAAACCAAGAATCATTATCTACACACTCATTGGAATCGCTTAAGCCATTGTTATCACTTAAGTGATATGCCTTAATCCAATCATTACATTTAAACAAAAAATCTCGCGGATCAAAATTAAGAGAATTAGCTGAAACCTTTAAATGCGCCACATCAATTAATAAATTAACGTTAGCAGGAGTATTCTGCATAACATTGACGCACTCATCAGAATTAACCATCAAAAAAGGATTGCATCCGAATTGCTTGTAATTATTATCTGAGAGTACATTATTTTCAATTAATAACTGAACCCCCAAAATATAAGCTTGATTAGAAAGGATATTTAATCGATCTATAAAAACTTCAAGAGACTTGCTTCTATCATATAGATTCCTACTAGGCATTTTACCGCCCAACTCAGAAACACGAGGGTCTAGCAAAAAACCTGCATGAAAACTATAAATTGGCGCTCCAAGATCAACTGCCAATTGCATAGATTTAACTACATGCTCCATACTCATTTTATAAATTTCTGGATTAAGAGACGCCAAATTAAAAACAAAGGGTTTAAGCGGGGGTGGGAAATAATTATGCACGCGAAAATTAAGTATTTTAGATAAAGAGATTAATCTCCTTACATTACATTCAGAGTACAAGCCACCTGAAAGCTCTATTGAATCGAATCCATTATTGCGAAAAAAGTCTGCAGTATCAGCAGCAGTGAAATTATAAAACCCCCCTGTGGAAACAAAAATCATTGTGGCCTTATTTTTTTGAGTAACTCTTTGCCTGGAACACCAACAATCGTAACACCTTCCATGCAAACATCATTAAGTACAAGAGCGCTAGCTCCAATGGTTGCTCTCTCTTTAACGCGAACTTCTGGCAAAACTGTGGCTCCCGCCCCTAGCAAACACTCATTAGAAATATTTGCGCGCCCAGCAACTATAGACCCCGGAGCAAAGTGACAATGGCTTGCAACAATTGCCTCATGCTCAATAATTGCACCAGTGTTTATTATATTATTTGCCCCCATAACAACCTCTGGACCAATAAAAGCTCGAGGACAAATAATGTTTGCAGTTGCAATCTTTACAGATGGATCAATTAATGCAAAAGGAGAAATTAAATTTGGCAAACTATACCCCTCAGCTAATAACCTGCTCCACAATTCTTTCCTAACCAAGTTCGAACCGATTGCTAAAAATAGATCTGTATTTTTTGATAATTTCAAAGTTGCCAATATTGATAAGTTTCCCAGAACAGGCACTCCCATTATCACTTCATCAGGTTTTGATGATGATAAGTCTAATATACCTCTAATATTATAAAAGCCGACATCACGCAATATTGATATTACAACCCTAGACTGACCGCCTGCGCCTATAACTAGAGCATCTTTACGTTCTGTAGGCATAAATTACTCTATATCAGACCATGTTAATTTATAACCAGCATCTTGGCTACAACTAATTTTTTTGCCCAATATTTTTGATAAAAAAATTGGTTCAATACCATCTCCAGGCCTTTTAAGATTCAAATCATCTGATGTAAATATCTCTCCTGCCACCATTGATCTTTTTAAGAAAATACTTTTCCGAGAGACCTCTAACATTCCTCGCTCCTCTGTTTGACATGATTTTCTGTGAGATCCAAGCATAACCTCGACTCGTCTTACCGCATCAACAAGACATCTAAACTCTTCAGGGGTAGAAGATGCTTTATGATCCGGACCATCCATATACTTATCTAAAGTAAAATGCTTTTCAACTACCTTAGCTCCGAACGCCACAGATATAGCAGCCGCTAAATAACCATTGCTGTGATCCGAATACCCTACAGGCAAGGAGAATGTAGAAGCAATTGTTTTTATTGCGCGCAAGTTTAAAGATGAATCAGAGCATGGATAGTTGGATACACAGTGCAATAAAACTATATCTTGATTATTTGATTCTTCGTAAATATCAACTACTTTTTCAATTTCCCCTAATGACGCCATACCGGTAGCAATTATTGTTGGTTTTTTTGTTGATGCAATATACGTCTGCAGAGGTAAATCCACCAAATCTGCCGAAGCAGTTTTAAAAAACTTAACCCCCAATTCATTCAAAAATTTAGCACTTTCTATATCATATGGCGTTGATAAAAAATCAATCTTTTTATCAACGCAATAACTTTTAAGAATATGGTGATCTTGATAACTTAGCTCAAGCCGCTTAATCATCTCAAAATGAGTCTCAGAGAATGAAGTTGTACTTTCTTGATATTTAACTTTTGGCGTTCCCTCAGAAACTAGAGACTCAGCAGAAAAAGTCTGAAACTTCACTGCATCAGCACCTGCAGATTTAGCAGCATCTATCATTTTTTTGGCAATATCAAGGTTACCGTTGTGATTAACACCAATTTCTGCAATTATGTATGCTTGATTCAACTTTGAAAAAAATGATGTCATTTTATTTGAATATCGTAATGTATAGAATATTAATAACTAGCCAAAAAATCATCAACCACGGAGACAACATACTGAATTGCCTCACTTGACATTTCAGGATATATTGGCAGCGACAAAATTTGCGATTGATTAGCATAGGCATTAGGAAAATCTGAAAACAAATGATTAAATCGAGTATATGCCGGCAAGAAAGGTAGGGCTATGGGATAGTTTATAACTGTCTGAACCCCTTTTGCATTCAGGTATTCGGCAAGAAAATCTCTTTTATTATGTTTAATTACAAACAAATGCCAAACATGCTCTCTATTAGCAGCAACTTTAGGTAGTTTAATTTCACTTATATCAGACATTAATCTCGTGTAATGGCTAGCATGAGCCTGACGAAGTTCAGTCCACCTTAAAAGATATTGTAGTTTGACAGAAAGAATTGCCGCTTGCAATCCGTCAAGCCTACTATTAATACCTTCAACCCTATGTTCACCTTTTTTTAGACCACCATGCCGCGAAAAAACGGCCATTTTTTCAGCTAGTCTATGATCATTGGTTACAAGAGCTCCCGCATCACCCATTGCACCTAAGTTTTTACCTGGATAAAAAGAAAATGATCCCACATCTCCAAATGTGCCCACCAATTGCCCTTTGTAACGCGCAAGATGAGCTTGAGCACAATCCTCTAGGACCCATAGATTATGCTTCTTTGCAATAGTCATGATTGCATCCATATCGGCAGGCTGTCCATAAAGATGAACTGGGATGATTCCAACTGTATTAGGCGTAATTTTTTCCTCAATACATTTTGGGTCAATTGTAAAAGTATCTAAATCTGTGTCACAGAAAACAACGGTACCCCCTGCCTGAGAAATTGTCTCGGTTGTTGATATCCAGGAATGCGCAGGGGCAATTACTTCATCTCCTGGTTTTATACCCAAAGCTATCATTGCTATGTAGAGTGAGTCCGTTCCATTCGCACAAGAAACACAATATTTACGATTCATCATTTCAGCGAATGACTGTTCAAATTTATCCACATATGGTCCGCGCACAAACAAGGACTTTTCTATCACATCTTTAATAACATAATCAATTTCTGCTTTTATTGATTGATATTGAGCATACAAGTCAACAAACGGTATGGGTGTATTCATATCTAGATATGGTTAGTTTTTTTGATGAGGCGAGCTGGATTACCCGCGTAAATACCTATTTGAGTAATATCTTTTGTGACTACTGCTCCAGCACCAATCACAGCATTATTACAAATATCAACGGGAAGAATAGTTACATTACTACCAATAGAAACATTGTCTCCAATTCTTGTCCTTTTCCATAAACTTTTATCGCCATGAGCCGGGTAACCTTTTGAAAAAACATCATTGATGAATACCACCCCATGACCAATAAAACAATCTTGGCCAATGTCTACAAATTCACAAATAAAGGAATGGGATTGAACTTTAGTTCGATTACCTACAGTTACATTTTTTTGAATTTCGACAAAAGGTCCAATAAATACATCATCGCCCAACCTACAACCATATATGTTTGTCGGATTAACTACAGTTACATTTTTTCCAAATTCAACATCGATTACCGCAGATTCTTTAAATTTAGGCTTACTCAAAATCACCCTCCAAGTTTGCAATGTTTTGGTCTAAATCGTAAATAAACCTCCTTACCTGTCTCAATCGATTCGTAAATAGCATTAATCAACTCCAAACTCTTTTTTCCAACTAACCCGTCTACTAAATGAGGGCCATTGTTACTAATACAGTCAACCACATAATCATAATACGCCTGATGACCAAAACCATAAACATTAGGCGGGTTAACTGAGTATTTTTCCATTACATCTTCATCCCCTGGCAAAGAATTAACGAAATTCCATGTTCTCATTTCGTTGACTGCAAACCCAGCAATCTCAACCGTACCACCCTCACCAAGAATTGATATCGAACCCTCCAAATCCTTAGGCCTTACTGCGGTAGTTGCCTCAATAACGCCTAAAGCTCCATTTCGGAACTTTAATGTAACCACTGCAGTATCTTCTGCTTCAATTTTCGCCAAAGCAGTTGCGCTCCTGGCAAAAACACTCTCAACATCACCCATCATCCATTCAAGCATATCGACATGATGACTGGCTTGGTTCGTTAACACCCCTCCATCCATAGCCCACGTTCCTCGCCACGGTGCCTGATCGTAATAATCTTGAGGACGACACCAACGAACCCTAATCGTACCTAAAATTAATTTGCCAAATCGTCCTTGAACCAGGGCCTCACGCAACTTAACTACAGGGATATTAAATCTATTTTGTTTAACAACAAATAATTTAACTCCAGACTTATCACATGCCTGAATCATTGCATCAGCATCATCCAGCGTTAGAGCCATTGGCTTTTCAACAACTATATGTTTTCTATATTGCGCGAGATCAATAACATTTTTCGCATGATTACCACTTTCAGTCAAAACAACAACCACATCAACATGTTCTTTCTGCATCATTTGATGCATGTCTGCGTAATGGGGAATAGAAAACTGTTCGGCAATCTTTTTTGCCTTTGCTTCAAAAAAATCACTTACAGCCACCAACTGAGCACCTTTAATTTGATTAAGCCCTAGTAATTCTGAATGACGTTTTGCAATTCGACCACAACCAACTAATGCGAAATTCAACATAATCAACCCTCTTTTACTGATAATTTAACTTGCCGACGAAATTGTTTGATGTGGTGTAAATAAAAAAAGATTGATGATTACCTACAAGGTATTTAATTAATCACCGCCAAAAAGATCTCTTGAATACACTTTATGCGCAACATCAAGCAATAACTCAGAGCTGCGATTAGTAATTATCAAATCTGATTTTTGTTTAAATTCATTTAAATCAGTAAAAACCTTTGAATTAAAAAAAAATTCTTCGGTCAATAAAGGCTCATAAATAATTACCTCCACCCCCTTAGCTTTAATACGTTTCATGATGCCCTGGATACTAGAGGCTCGCCAATTATCTGATCCAGCTTTCATAATCAAACGATAAACACCAACTACTTTAGGTGAAGATTTCAATATATCTTGAGCAACAAAATCCTTACGGGTCGAGTTCGAATTGACAATCGCCTGTATCAGATTTTGTGGCACATCATGATAGTTAGCCAATAATTGCTTAGTGTCCTTAGGCAAACAATAGCCACCATAACCAAATGAAGGATTGTTATACTCTGATCCAATACGTGGATCTAATCCAATCCCATCAATGATTTGCCGAGTATTTAAGCCATGAATTGACGCATATGTATCTAACTCATTAAAGTAAGCCACCCGCATTGCAAGGTAAGTGTTAGCAAAAAGTTTAATCGCTTCAGCCTCTGTAGGATCAGTAAACAGGATTGGGATATTTTTCTTAATTGCTCCTTCTTGAAGTAACCCTGCAAAAACTCTAGCTCGCTCAGATTGTTCGCCTATAACAATACGTGAGGGATGTAGGTTATCGTAGAGAGCCCTTCCTTCGCGCAAGAACTCAGGAGAAAAAATAACATTTTGACAACCTAATTTTTTTCGTAATTGCTCAACAAACCCAACAGGAATAGTTGATTTAATTACTATGACAGCATTAGGGTTTATTTGTAGGACTTCACTAACTACCGCCTCCACAGAACTAGTATTGAAATAGTTTGTTGTTTCATCGTAATCGGTGGGAGTTGCAATTATTACAAAATCAGCTTCTTTATAAGCATCATCTTTATTTAGAGTCGCTTTTAAATTAAGATTTTTAGTTTGGAGATACTCTTCAATCTCCGCATCTACAACCGGGGAAGCTCTGCGATTTATAGAATCAACTCGCTCAAAAACAATGTCCAAACACACCACATCATGGTGCTGTGACAGTAATATTGCATTTGACAGTCCAACGTAACCAGTTCCGACAACTGCAATCTTCATGAAAGCTTTCTGAAAATCATTTTTTATAATCTTTTGTATTAGTTGAGTGCTTTGTTGAAACTTAAGCTCGCCAATTTACGATTCCATTTTTAATTGTTTCATTCTTTTTAAATTTTCCCTGTAACTTTTTTGAACTCAGCAAGTTGATAAAAAAAATTTGAAATCTTGATTTTGAAGATTCTCGAAAGCACTGAACTTTTTTCTGACTTTAGTATGAATCATATGACATTTCATGTTTAAATCAATCTCAGAATTTGATTAATGAGTAAGAAAAAATTATTGCTGATTAATCCTGTAGTTATTCCAAACCTTACGAACCATGACCAACAACAATCCTAAAAATAAACCTGCCAAAAGACCGACCATTAAAGCAATCTTTTTCTTTGGGAAGGCTGCTGCCTCTGAAGCATAAATTGGAGTAACTAATCTTGCTTGACGCTCATCACCAGCAGCCAGGAAATTATTCAAACGAACGCTTTCGTCCATTAAGAATTTAACCTCATCTCTATTCGCCAGATAAGCAATCGTTAGTGCAACCTCTGATTTATCAGCCCTAGTCACAAGCTCCTGAGCTTTTTTTAAGCGAGCCTGATATTTTGTCAGTAAGGCTTTTGCTTCTTCAATATATGGCTTGATGATTTGATTCTGTGATTCACGAATGTTTTCAAAAAGAGCCTGCGCACAGATGATCGCCTGCTCCCTAGACTCCATTCGAATCTTTAACTCCACAACAGAACCCACACCTTTGATAGCTGAAAACTTAGACATTGAAACAAGAGTTTCCGCTGCCATTTTTTGACCTTCTAAACCACATACTTTGATTTCTGCAGCAGAGTAAGTAGTAGGCAGCTTTAATCGGGCAATCAATAAGTTAGGCTCTTCAACATTAACTATCAAAGAATTGTTGTTAGCACTGATTTGCGCCATCTGAATTTGAGCAGTAGCTTCATACTGATTTGGTGTAATGGCTAAAAACCCCACAGATCCAAATAAACCAAGCAAACCAACACCGAGTATCGTTTTCCAAGCGTCCATTAAGAAATCAATTATGTCTTTGAGAGAGATTTCATCTTCTAGAGGCTTAGTAAAAGGCTGTTCTGACATAGTTGAGACCCAAATTCTTTTTAAAAGTTACTGATAGATATAGGTAAATTTATTAATTTCGAATTTTACCCTGTACTAGAGATTGCCAAGGATTTCATACCAAATCCACCTTGTTCGCCGGAAACCCTCACCACCGGGATAAAAATCTAAAGGGGTCAAGGCTGTTTTTTGATAAAAACCCATGGGAGCCTCTATTACATTCAAGCCCTCTTTTTCAAAAACAGCCTTTGCTCGCGGCATGTGCCAAAAATGGGTGGCCAAATAGACACTTTTAACACTCTCTTTTTTTAAGAATTTCAGCTGAACGAATAGCATTCTCTTGCGTGGTATTGAATTGGTCCTCAAGCCATTGAGGGCTCAGATCTAGCTCTTGCTCCAACACTAGGTTCATCATGACTGCTTCTAAAAGATCTTGTTTACTCGCTTTATCAGGAGAGCCGCCGGTTACCAAGATAGATAATTTAGTTTGCCTAGCAAGCGTTGCTCCATATTCGAGTTTTTCCATAGAGCTGGATGATAGATCTTGTTGTTGATAACCTGGACGAGTCTCTAAAGCACCTTTGCGGCGCCCACCTCCTAATATGACGATAGCCCGTGGATTTTCGGAACTCCCTTTTTACAAGTCATTAGAATTACTTGCTATAGAGATAATCTGTGTTGGCCAATTCAACCAATGACTCACCATATTGGTGAAGTGCACAGCAAAATAATTGGTGTTGGAGACCCATACCATAACGAGACCAACCGTGATTAGAGATTTTTTAACGAGCTCATGCTTTTTGATCAAAAAAAGCATGAGCAACGCCCACACAATCAAAATACTTGGAAGTGTGAGTAATTCAGAAACAAGTTTAGGCACAGCCCAGCTCATGCTCCACATTTCCATTGAGCCATCTTAAAATATTTACCGCTAGACATAATCAGTAAATAGTATTTGGATCACATTTATTCACTCCCATGGCTTTTAATTATCTTTTTGAACGATGTAATTCAGAGGCTTTAATGTAGGAAATTTCTTACAAAAAATCCGAAGTGGCTGACATACAACTCCTCAAGAAATTGTTACGCTCTTTCTTCTGATTAATTAATAGAAAGAGGGTATCAATGGGTATTCGTATGAAGTATTTTCCACATGAATCAGGAACTAATAGTGAGCAAGCAGCAGCCATGAATGCCGCTCTTGTGACTGAATTAGAAATGGATGCAAAGCCAGCTTCCATGATTACCACCAAGAATCGTGCCTGCGAATTTTTCATTCAAAAAGCCAAACTTAAGAACCTGAACCCTATCACGTGCATGGGCAGTCTTGGTTTAAATTCAAGCAAGTCAATACAGTTCTTTAATGGAGATCACAAGCATGTTGAGTTCTTACGTTTACTTCATGCCATTACCATGATTGGTTATGACGTCAAAATTTCTTTAACTCCTTCTGATTTTCCATTTGGCATCATCAAAGTAGATCCC
>JACCDN010706449.1_pt1 | contig 41295 bp, 39 predicted proteins | sample 7441691 | NCBI WGS metagenome assembly JACCDN01 (sample SAMN15323439, study PRJNA562643) | freshwater metagenome | isolation source: river surface water | place: USA:Blue River Watershed | collected 2017-08-16 | reverse complement strand
AGCCATGGCATACGAAGTATTGCCAGCTATAATTCGAAGGTTTTTTTAACAGGAAATGCCTACAACTCCCGACGTGCTTACAACCGGACTACATAAGCTGTCAAAACCGGTCGATCCCAAATAGAAAGACGAAGATACAAAAATTACACGGGCAATGCAGTAGTCTGTTTGATTTCATCCATTACAAATAAGGAGCTAATGTGAGCAACAGAGGGTAATACTGCCAATTTTTGTTGGTAAAATTGATTATAACTTTCTACATCAGCACTGACCACGTTTAAATAGTAGTCGAAGTTTCCAGAAACCAAATGACAGGAAGTTACCTCTGGGAAGTTTAAAATGGCTGCTTCGAATTCGCGAAAGTTCTTCCGGTTTTGTTTCTCCAAGGTCACCTGGCAGTGTACTAAAAGTCCTAAGTTTAATTTCTTTCGATTTAAAAGTGCCGCATATCCTTGAATGTACCCCTCAGATTCCATTCTTTTTATTCGGTCATGGGTAGGGCTTAAAGATAAGTTCACTTGTTCGGATATCTCTTTGAGGGTTTTTTGGCTGTCATTCTGAATGATTCGTAAGATCTTGTGGTCTAATTCATCCAGGTTCGTGCTTTTTGCCATAAACTTTTCGGTTTAAAGGATTTAAAGTAATTAGATTTTATTATTTTTTCTGCAATTATTCAATTTAAAAGCAAATATTACTTATTATGTGAATATATGCAATATTATTTATTGTCTTATCTATATTTGTCATGTATTATACTTCATCAAAGGTAAAGGCCAGCGGATTCTTTTTTCGGTGGCCTTTCTTTTTAAAATTCGTACGTTATGATCATAGGTGTCCCTAAAGAAATTAAAATTCAGGAGTTTCGGGTAGGCTTAACTCCGGCAGGTGTCCAAGGTTTAACGGCCAATGGACATCAGGTGTATGTGCAAGCTAGTGCTGGGGAAGGTTCAGGTTTATCGGATGAACAATATATGGCAGCGGGAGCCACTCTTTTAGCTACAGCGGCAGAAATTTATTCCAAAGCGGATATGATCGTTAAAGTGAAAGAACCTTTAGCAGTTGAGTATCCCCTTATAAAGCGTAATCAAATTCTATTTACTTATTTCCATTTTGCTGCCTCTAGAGAATTAACGGAAGCAATGATTGCTTCTGGTGCGGTTTGTATTGCCTATGAAACAGTGGAATTAGCGGATCGTAGTCTACCTCTATTGACTCCCATGTCAGAGGTAGCCGGTCGAATGGCCATTCAAGTTGGTGCCTTTTACTTAGGAAAGCCTCAAGGTGGGAAAGGGAAGTTATTAGGCGGTGTACCAGGAGTTAAGCCGGCTAATGTCCTAATTTTAGGAGGCGGAGTGGTAGGAACTCAGGCGGCTAAAATGGCAGCTGGTTTAGGCGCAAATGTTACTATTATGGATACGAATTTGGCGCGCTTACGCTATTTAGATGACGTGATGCCTGCGAATGTTTCTACCCAGTTTTCTACTTCTTATGCGATTCAAGAAGCTATAGCCTCAGTGGATTTAGTGGTGGGGGCTGTTTTATTGCATGGTGCCAAAGCTCCTCATTTAATTAAACGAGATGACTTGAAGAAGATGGCTACAGGTACGGTTTTAGTGGATGTGGCTGTGGATCAAGGAGGCTGCATAGAGACGTGCAAACCTACGACGCACGAAAATCCCATTTATGAAATAGACGGAATAGTGCATTATTGCGTGGCGAATATGCCAGGAGCAGTGCCTCAAACGTCTACGATGGCATTAACGCAAGCAACTTTACCTTATGTGCATTTGTTGGCTAATCTAGGTTGGACGGAAGCTTGCATCCAAAATGAAGCCTTGAATAAAGGATTAACGATCTATGATGGAAAATTATTCCATCCGGGTGTAGCGGCTACCTTCAATCTTTAGAAGAACCGTTCGTGAAAATTGACCAAGAATATCTCGTGTGTGGCTCTGGTAATAGCCGTATAAAGCCAACGCAGGTATTCTGGGTCGATTTGTTCCTCTTTTAGATAACCCTGATCTACAAAAACGGCAGACCATTGTCCACCTTGAGACTTATGCACCGTCAGAGCATAGGCGAATTTCACCTGTAAGGCATTTAAATAGGGATCTTTCCGAATGGCCTCTGTTCGTTCTTTTTTCTTGGGAATGTGAGCATAATCCTCGCAAACAGAGTCATATAGTTTTTTGTTTGCCTCTTTTCCTAAAGCGGATTCAGAAGAATGCAATGTTTCTAAGAGAATTTTAGCCTCTATGGTTGGATGGTCTTCGTAATCACATAGCCTTAAAGTAACATCCAAGAAACGCTGTCCATGCATTTCTTCTTCCCGTTTGATCTTCATAATCTCCACGAAATCTCCATTGGCTAGAAATCCAGCAGGCGAATCCTCCTCTAACCAATGGTAATTGTTCCGAACGATCATCAATAAATCGCCGCTTGAAATCTCATCTTCTTGATATAAAATCGTTCTTCGGACGAATTCATTCAATTGAACAGCACTTTTATTAGATCGAGTTAGCAAAATCGTTTCCTCTTTCCCAAACTTCTTGTAGGCATAATGCATCCCATCTTCCATTTTTTCACCCGTCATCCGGAAGATATCTTTGAAAGATCTGGTATTGAATTTAATGGCAGTTGAATTCGCTAAAAGCAATTGCCTTAAAGAGGTCGCATTGAATAAAATTCCGGAGTCAAGGTCTTGGCGCATGACATCTGTTAACTCATGATCAAGCACTTCCATATGAAACTCAGATGCGATATAATCTTTCGAAAGGGCAGGGGATAAACTTTTTCCTACTGGTGGTAATTGAGCCGTATCACCCACAAAGATTAATTTGTTACCTGTATGTCCATTTTCTGGATTCGTAAACACGTATTCGATTAAATCGGTTAAAAGGCTATTTGTTCCAAAATCTGATTCATCCGTGATCATCGATGCCTCATCCACAATAAAGACCGTATTGGTGGCATAATTATTCATGCGCTGAAAACTCAGTGCCCCAGAATGAGGATTACTGACTTGTCGGTAAATCTTTTTGTGGATGGTACTCGCTTTTTTCTTGGCGTAATTAGCCATTACCTTTGCGGCACGACCCGTGGGAGCCATCAATTGGGTCTTGTATCCAAAAGCAGGTAAGATTTTAATCAAGGTAGAAATAACGGTTGTCTTTCCCGTTCCAGCATACCCTTTAATGATGAAGGTTAAAGCAGCCCATTCGTCTTTATTAAGCACAAAAGTGCCTAGTTTTTGAAACAAAGACGCCTGAGAGGATGTCGGTTCAAAAGGAAACTTTTGGTGCAATAAAAAGCTGGGACTTTTATCCGTCGACATACCTCTTTCAATTCAATCGAATCTAGGCGATATAGGACGGCGCTAAACTCAATAATTTAGTAATTCCTGCTGGATTTTGTCCCCCTGCCGTAGCTAAGAATGGTTGCCCACCTCCGCCACCTTGTACCTCTTTTGCTAATTCACGAATGATTTTGCCGGCATCTAGCCCTTTGCTTTCGACTAGACTTTTAGAAATAGATATGGCTAAACTAGCTTTTCCTTCGATTTCTGCAGCTAGAAGCACGAACAAATTATCTTGATTCTCTTGTAAATCAAAGGCTAAATTCTTCAATGCATCAGCCGTAGGAGCAGAAACCTGCTTTATAATTGAATGAACCGAACCAGTAACGATTTCTTTCAATAGGCTATTTTTAAGTACTGAAACTTCTTTTTGCTGATAGGCAGCTACCGCTTTTTGAAGTGCGGAGTTGCTATCAATTAAGTTAGCTACCGCCTTAACAAGATCTTTAGGCGCTTTTAACAAGTCATTGATTTCGCTTAATAAAGTCTCTTGCTCACTAAGCAATTCATAAGCCTTTTGAGACGTAATAGCTTCGATACGGCGAACGCCTGTAGCCACAGAACTCTCAGAGGTAATTTTGAATAAGCCGATTTCACCTGTAGATGGAACGTGAGTACCGCCGCAAAGTTCTACTGAGAAGTTCTTATCAAACGTAATGACTCGAACAAAATCACCATATTTTTCGCCAAACAAGGCCATGGCTCCTTTGTTTTTCGCTTCTGCAATGGGAACATTACGCTCCTCTAAAAGAGGAATGTTCTCCGCTATTTTGGCATTCACAATCTGCTCGATTTGCTTGATTTCTTCGTCAGTCACTTTTTGGAAATGAGAGAAGTCAAAACGCAATAAATCTTCGTTTACTAAACTACCTTTTTGGGCCACGTGCTTGCCTAATACTTCTTGTAAAGCCGCTTGCATTAAGTGTGTAGAACTGTGGTGATGCGTGATAGCGCGACGTCTTAAAGTTGCAATACTTGCTTTTACAGGCTCATTTGCAAGATTTTCGATGCGAGCATCGGTTAAAATATGAACAATCAAATCATTCTCTTTCTTAGTATCAACAACTGAAAGAGATACGCCTGATTTTTGGAATTCTAATATACCGGTATCACCCACTTGTCCTCCTGATTCAGCATAGAAAGGAGTGGTTTCTAAAACCACTTTGTATTGAACACCTGCCTTATTTTGAATCTTTTGGTATTTTAAAACTTGCGTTTCTGTTTCATTTGAATCGTATCCGATGAAACTAACTTCATCACCTTCGTTCACAATTACCCAATCTTCTGCACTTGCACCTGCATCTTTACGGGAACGCTCTTTTTGAGCTTTCAACGCAGCATTAAATCCAGGCTCATCAATATCTAATCCTTTTTCACGAGCAATTAAGGCCGTTAAATCCACCGGGAAACCGTAAGTATCATTTAATTCGAATACATCGTCTCCCGACAGCACTTTGCCTGAACAATCCTCCATTAATTTGTCTAAACGCACTAATCCGGAAGATAAAGTACGCAAGAAGGAAACTTCCTCTTCGTAAATTACTTTAGCAACGAAGGCTTCTTGTGAGATTAATTCATCGAATACCCCTTTGAATTGTTGTGCTAATCCAGGAATTAATAAGTGTAAGAAAGGTTCTTTGAAGTCCAAATAGGTATAACCGTAACGCACCGCACGACGTAAAATACGACGGATTACGTATCCGGCCTTGTTATTAGAAGGTAACTGGCCATCGGCAATACAAAAAGCAATCGCACGAATGTGGTCTGAGATAACGCGCATCGCGATATCTGCCCATTTTTCATCACCGTATTTCTTACCACTCTTCGCAGCAATGTATTGAATGGTGCTTTGGAATACATCCGTATCGTAATTCGATTGCTTTCCCTGAATCGCCATACAAAGACGTTCAAAGCCCATACCCGTATCCACGTGCTTGTTAGGAAGCGGTACTAATGAACCATCTGCCATCCGCTCAAACTGCATAAATACGTTATTCCAAATCTCGACCACCTGTGGATGATCTGCATTAACTAGGCTTTTACCGGAAATCTTGTCTACCTCGTCTTGGTTTCTTAAGTCAATGTGAATTTCTGAACAGGGTCCACATGGGCCTGTTTCGCCCATTTCCCAGAAGTTATCTTTCTTATTTCCGTAAATAATACGGTCTTCACCCACAATCGCCTTCCAAATATCAAAGGCTTCTTGATCGAAGGGAACTCCATCTTTTTTATCTCCCTCAAAAACTGAAACATAAATACGGTCTTTCGGTAATTTAAATACCTCCGTTAATAATTCCCAAGACCAAGTTAAGGCTTCCTTTTTAAAATAATCGCCAAAAGACCAGTTACCTAACATCTCAAACATAGTGTGGTGGTAGGTATCAAATCCTACATCCTCTAGGTCATTGTGCTTTCCTGATACACGAAGGCATTTTTGGGTATCCGCAATTCTCTTCGATGGCGGCGTACCGTTACCCAAGAAAAAATCTTTGAACTGAGCCATCCCTGAATTATTGAATAAAAGGGTAGGGTCATTTTTTGCCACCAAAGGAGCAGAAGGAACAATTAAATGGCCTTTTGATTGAAAGAAATCCAGAAATTGTTGACGTATCTCAGAAGAGGTCATGCGTTTTATTGTAAAATGAAAGGAACCTTTGTAGTTTTACTTAGGTACCTGTAAAAAGGAATTACAAAATTAAGTCTATTTTTTGAAGAAGCCCATTTTGGGTTTAAAATTATTGATGGAATTAAGCAAGCAATATTATTCTATATCAGAGGTAGCAGCTATTTTCAGGGTGAATACCTCCAAGATTCGCTATTGGGAGACTCAATTCCCCCACTTATCTCCTAAAAGAGTCGGTTCTGGTATTCGTAAATACACCCCACAAGACATCGAAAAAATCAAGGTCTTGGTTAATTTAATTGATGAACGTGGTTTAACAATCGAGGGTGCAAAGCAAGCCTTAAATTTCAAAGGCAAGGAAAAAAATCCACATCAAAACATCATTAATCAACTAACTGATATTCGTGATTTTTTACAAGGGATGAAGGCTGATTTAGACCTGGAATAAGCGTAGGTTTCGGAAAATTCTTCCGATGAAAACCACTTATCCTTTAATTGTATACCAAATCGCCTTGACCTACCTCCCTAAAGTAGGGCCAGTTAAAGGAAAGGAGTTAGCCTCTCTATATCCTTATTTATCCGACATCTTCAGATTAGCCTCCTATCAACCTCATGCTGCAGAAGCTTTGCGGGAAGCAGAAAAGACCGTAAAAATTTGCGAACAAGATCAGATTCAAATCCTCTATTTCGAGGATCCTGCTTATCCCCAGCGAATCAAAGAGCTATATGACGCCCCTTTAATACTTTTTAAAAAAGGACCTGCGGATCTAAATGCGCATCGGATTGTAGCCGTGGTCGGAACCCGCCATGCCAGTGATGTGGGTAAAAAGGTAACCGAGGAACTTGTTCAATCTTCGATTAAAGATGAAGTCATTCTCGTAAGTGGATTTGCCCGCGGTATTGACATAGCCTTACATAAAGCATGCCTAACTTATCAGGTTCCCACTATCGCTGTATTAGCGGGAGGATTTAGACACATCTACCCCCACGAAAATACGATGTATATTAGTCAAATTTTAGAAAAAGGAGCTTTGCTCTCAGAATATGCTCCTCATATTCCACCTGCCTCTTATCATTTTCCCGTTCGAAACAGAATTATTGCAGGACTTTCGGATGCGACTGTCGTTGTCGAAGCTGCTGAAAAAGGTGGTGCACTCATTACAGCTGATTATGCGCTTAACTATAATCGAACCGTTTTTGCAGTCCCTGGCAGTTTAAATAGACCTTTTTCTAAGGGGTGTAATCTGTTGATTCGTAATCTGAAAGCCACGATTTATACTTCCTGGGATGATTTTATGCAAGAATTGAATTGGGAGCAAGCAAAAGACAGGTTGGCTTTACACCCCGAGTTAAGTCAAAAACTTTTTACATTGAATGAAACGACGATCATTTCTCTTTTACATCGAGAAGGACAACTTTCTTCAAATGTGCTTTTACAGCGTTCTGAAATTCCACAGGATGAGCTAGCACTTATTCTACTGAATTTAGAATTGAAAGGGATGATACAATCAACGAATGGCGATGGCTATATGTTATCCTGATTATTTTCGCCAAGTGCTAGGAGAAACTCTCCAGTCTTGTAAGGTCATTAATTGGGTTTCTGTAACATAATCCAATTGAACGGCTTCTTCAATTAACGCATTGTAGTTGCTCAAAGTATATAAGGGGATATTCGCATTTTTGAAATTTTCATCCGCAATTTCGAATCCATAGGTGAAGATGGCCACCATCCCTAATACTTCGACGCCGGCTTCTTTCAAGGCTTCTGCTGCTTTTAAAGAGCTTCCTCCTGTAGATATAAGGTCCTCAATGAGAACCACTTTTTGCCCTTTTTCTACTTTGCCTTCGATCTGATTTCCCATTCCATGTTTTTTGGGCTCTGGACGTACATAACAAAACGGCAAATCTAGAAAATCTGCTACCAGTGCTCCTTGAGCAATACCCGCAGTTGCCACACCAGCAATGATGTCTGCTTGTGGAAAATAGGCTTTAACTGCTGCAGATAGACAATTTTTAATATAGGTACGTACCTCTGGAAAAGACAAAGAGACACGATTATCGCAATAGATGGGAGAATTCCAGCCTGAAGCCCAAGTAAACGGCTGATCCGGTCGCAATTGAATAGCTTGGATCTTTAAAAGGTGTTGGGCAACTTCTTGAGGAATCGTCAAATTTTGCATGAGGGTTGTTTCTAAATTTATATTTACAAAAATAATTTATTCAGTTTATCTTTCACTATTTAATTCTAATTTTGCCACAGAAAATTGAACAGATGGTAATTTTTATTGATGATCGACCGATCAGAATTGTGAAGAAGAAGGAGTTGGGAGAAATGCCATCTAAAGAGGATTTTGATTTAGTTCTAGACGCTAGGTTGTCTCCACTTAAAGTGGAAAATTTCACGGGACATACTTGTATCATTAATGCAAGTATTGAGCAGGTTGAAAAAATGTTGGTGAATTTACATGCGAAGTCTGGCATTCATTTTCATGCATTATACCTCCTTGTCGAGGACCGCAAATTATTCAAACAAAAGATTGTTAAGATGTATCAACTTGTGGAAGCGGCAGGAGGCGTAGTGGTTAATCAAAATCAAGATACCTTGTGGATGTATCGTTTGGGTAAATGGGATTTGCCTAAAGGCAAATTAGAAAAGAATGAAAAATTCGAAACAGCAGCCGTTAGAGAAGTGGAGGAGGAATGTAATGTAAAGGCTGAATTAGGAAATAAAATTTGTACTACTTACCATACCTATACCCATAAGAATAAGTTGGTGTTGAAAAAAACGCGTTGGTATGCGATGAAAACACACTTTACGGGCACACTTATTCCCCAGAAAGAAGAGGGTATTGAGAAAGTGGAGTGGATGAATGAGAAAAAGCAAACACAAGCCTTAACGAATACCTATTCCTCTATTCGTTACGTGATCGAAAAATTCAGAAAACTAGTCTAAGGTATAGGGTAAATATTGGTCTACTGGACTTCCGTAGCGATGTAAATCTCGGATAATGGTCGAACTGATAGGTGCTAAGTGCGGTGAGGTAATTAAGAAAACCGTCTCTAGTTCATTGTGAATGTGTCTATTCACTTGGGATATCGAGTTTTCATATTCGAAGTCCGTCGTATTACGCAAACCTCTTATGATAAATTTAGCCCCATATTCGTGTGCGACATTGGCTGTTAAATTTTGGTAGGTTACCACACTAACAGGTTTTCCTTCAAAAGTCTTTCGTATGTATTCCTCCATTTTTTCTAAAGGAAAATAGCGTGATTTGGAGGAATTTTGGCCTATTCCTATAATAACTTCATCAAATAAGGCCAAAGCTCTTAATACAATATCCTCATGACCTTTCGTAAAAGGATCGAATGAACCTGGAAAAAATGCTTTTTTAGTGTGAGGCATAAGGTATTTGATAAAGTTCAGCATCAGGAATATCCTGAGAACCTGTTGCTAAAATAGGTGGGAATAAGGACCAATTTAAAAAGAAAGCGTCCCGAATAGATTGCAAGTAAAAGGCTAATTCGATAGGGGATTCAAAAGGGAAAACGTTAGCTAATTGTAATTTATTCCCTTGGTATAAGCTCGCGAAAGCTAATTTACCCTGAATAAATAGGTTTAACTGTTGATCATTCTGGTGCAAACAATGGGCTAAGCTATGTGTATAGGTAATTTTTGCATAAGGGAAATGAGCAGAAATGTAGTCTTTCCAATCACTAGGCACTAGAAAAACCAAATTTGCATCTTCAGCTTCTACGTATTGTTGTTGAATTTCTTTACCCACTAATGCATATTCGCCTAATGCTTTCTCTAGAAAACCTAAACGATAGGTAGAGGAATCATACGATTTCGGAATTAAAAGAAAATACTCATTCGAAATTTCAATCTGAACCGATGTGATACGTGAATCCTTTTTCGGATGAGCGAGTAATTGCTCCCGGAAATTCTCCGCGTTTAGTCGAAGATGTAAGGTTTCGGCCGAATTTGTGGGTTCCATAGTCTCTAATTCGTTTCGAAATTGCAAAAAAAATATGATAATCGGTGCCAAAATTAGTAATTTTGCACCCTATTTAATCCAACTCCTATGTTGCAAGTATCTAATGTCTCCCTACGTTTTGGGAAAAGAGTCCTTTTTGAAGAAGTTAATATCAAATTTACTGAAGGTAACTGTTATGGTTTAATCGGTGCCAATGGCGCGGGTAAATCTACTTTTTTAAAAATCTTATCTGGTGAAATTGAATCTCAAACAGGTTCCGTTTCGATGAACCCAGGTGAGCGTATGTCGATTTTGAAGCAAAATCACTTTGAATACGAAGAGGTTCAGGTCTTGCAAACAGTGATTATGGGAAATAAGCGTCTGTATGACATTATGTTAGAAAAGGATGCGATTTACTTGAAGGAAGACTTTACAGAGGAAGATGGAAATAAAGCTGCGGATTTAGAAGCCGAATTTGCTGAATTAAACGGTTGGGAAGCAGAGTCGGAGGCAGGTTCTTTGTTAGGGGGATTAGGTATTTCAGCCGATCTTCATTACACTTTGTTGAAGGATTTAAATGGATCTGATAAAGTAAAGGTTTTGTTAGCACAAGCTTTATTCGGTAACCCAGATATTTTATTATTAGATGAGCCTACCAACAACTTAGACATTGATTCGATTTTATGGTTAGAAGGCTATTTGATGAACTTTAAGAATACAGTCATTGTAGTTTCTCACGATCGTCACTTCTTAGATAATGTGTGTACGCACATTGCTGACTTAGATTTTGGCAAAATTCAATTATATGGTGGTACTTATACCTTCTGGTATGAATCGTCTCAATTAGCAGCCCGTCAACGTACGGATCAGAACAAAAAGACCGACGAAAAGCGGAAGGAATTAGAGGAGTTTATTCGTCGATTCTCTGCAAACGTGGCGAAGTCAAAGCAAGCCACTTCTCGTCAAAAAATGTTAGATAAGTTACAAGTCGATGACATCAAGCCCTCTTCTCGTAAATATCCATTTATTAACTTCAAGCCGGAGCGCGAAGCAGGGGATCAATTGTTAAGTGTTGTCAATCTTTCAGCAAAGACAGACGATGGTACTCCCTTGTTCACTAATCTCTCTTTCACTATAAATAAAGGAGATAAAGTAGCACTTTTAGCGAAGGACTCTTTAGCAATCACTGCCTTATTAGACATTTTAGCAGGAGAGAATACAAATTTCACAGGAGAATTTACTTGGGGAGTAACGACGACTCAGACGTATTTGCCTAATGATAATGCCAAATACTTTGAAGACGATTCCATGAATTTAGTGGATTGGTTACGTCAATATTCTATTGAAAAAGATGAGAGTTTCATTCGTGGATTTCTAGGACGTATGTTATTCTCAGGAGATGAGGCCTTGAAAAAATGTACGGTTATCTCTGGAGGGGAAAAACAACGTTGTATGTTCTCGCGCATGATGTTGTCAGGTGCAAACGTGCTTTTATTTGACGAGCCTACGAATCACTTGGACTTAGAATCCATCACTGCTCTGAATAATGGCATGATAGAATTCCCTGGAACCATCCTTTTCACTTGTCATGATCACCAGTTGACGGATACTGTAGCAAATCGGGTGATTGAAATCGGCTCGAAAGGTCAATTAGATAAGTTAATGACCTATGATGAATTCATTACCGATCCTACGGTAAAAGCGCAAAGAGCCGCTCTATAAAAAAGAAAAGGCCAGTGCGAAAGCGCTGGCCTTTTTATTTATATCATTCGTCAGATTACAAAATAAATCGAGTCGATAAGAAGTTCGATTGTTGATTCTCTACAATCGCATTCACGATATCTTTATTCGATTGAGTCGCTTTAGTAGCCACTACCGTACGAATCGAGAACGAGCGTAATGCTGCTGTAACCGAAAGTGTACCCTCTGCTGAATCCTTACGACCTGTGAAAGGGAAGGAATCCGGTCCACGCTGACATTGTGCATTGATATTTACACGTGAAACTTGATTTACCGTCTCATCAATTAATTCTGAGATTTCATTTACATCTGTTCCAAATATCGCCACTTGTTGACCGTGTGAAGACTCATGGATGTAATCGATTGGCTCATTTAAGTTTTCGAATGGAACAACGGGCACCACAGGTCCAAATTGCTCTTCATGCCATACTTTCATCTTGCTAGTTACTGGATATAATAAAGCTGGGAAGAAGATCGATTTGAAATTTTCTCCTCCATGTTCGTTCATCACTTTAGCGCCGTGTAACTTCGCATCTTCAATTATTTCAGTTAAGTACGCAGGCTTGTTTGGTTCAGGAAGTGGTGTAATTTGAACCCCAGGCTCCCACATCATACCTAATTTCAGGGCTTCGATTTTCTTCGCTAATCCTTCATTGAATTTATCTGCTAAGGATTTGTGAACAAAGATGATTTTTATCGCCGTACAACGCTGTCCATTAAAGGATAATGATCCTAATAAACATTCGTTGATTGCTGAATCCAAGTCTGCACTCTTGGTAACAATCGCTGCATTCTTCGCATCTAGGCCTAAAATGGCACGTAAACGATTCACTTTCGGGTGCATCTTCTTTAACTTGTCCGCCACTTTAGAAGAACCGATTAAAGTTAATACGTCGATCTTACCTGATTCCATTAATTGAGGAATGATGGAATTTCCACGACCATAAAGGGTGTTGATAACACCTGCTGGGAATGAATCTTTGAACGCCTCAAGTAAAGGATAGTGTAATAAAGTACCGTGTTTCGGTGGTTTGAATAAAACAATATTTCCCATAATCAAAGCGGGGATAAGCGTTGTAAAGGTTTCATTCAACGGGTAGTTGAAGGGCCCCATACAAAGTACCACGCCTAATGGAGAACGTCTTACTTGTCCGATGATTCCTTCTTCGATTAAGAAAGTAGAAGAATTACGGTCTATATCTTTTAAAGCACCGATCGTATCATAAATGTATTGAACGGTACGGTCGAATTCTTTTTGTGAGTCACCTAATGACTTACCGATTTCCCACATTAATAATTTGACAACCTCATCACGTTTTTGAATCATTTTCTGCGTGAATTTTTCCACACATTCGATTCTTTGTGCAACTGTCATTGAAGGCCATTCGCCACGGCCATTTGAATAGGCCTTTACGCCAGCATACAAAACTTCCATTGCATCTGCTGCATCCGTGATAGGATAGGAGCCGATACGTTTTTGTTCGAAACCTTTGTCTGTTTTTACATAGATTGGAGACCAAACGTCTTGCGTTTTACCTTTCCATTGACGCATCTCTCCATTGACTAAATATTCTTTTTGCTCAATAGGATGCGTTAAATCGTATTCTTTTGGAATTTGTCCAGCTGAAGGGAACAAGTTTTGTAAATTGTTTTCGGGCATTGTCTTGCGAATTAATTTTTACAAATTTCTGTAATATGTACATTGTAACTATTTGATTGAATCAAATGTTTAAAAAGTACAATACTTTTTTGGTTATTTACAATTTTAAAGGCAAGAATTGCAGGGAACTACTCCTTTTTTAAAGGATATTTTCTTCGAATTTTATTGATAATGAACTTATTCTGTTCTGTGAAACTGTTAGGATGCAGAAGATTATAGGTGGTAGACCAAGTTTGAAATAAGACAGGATCCGCCGCTGAAAAGCTCGTGGAACAGATATTTTTTTGAGCTAAATAGTCCTTAAATTCCATAGGTCCAATCTTGTTTTTTCCTCCACAAAAGTAAGAATGCGAGTAAAGATAATAATCCGGCGATTAAAAATGGAATTGGAATGCGATTTGGAATTCCTTGGTAAATTTCACCTGCTACAAAGGCACCGATTCCAATACCTGCTTCAAGAGCAATATACATGGTAGCCATGGCGCGCCCCATGTGGTTTTTATCTCCTAAATCATTTGTCCATGCTGCAAGTGTGGGTGTGTTGAAACCCCAGGCCACTCCGTAAAGTATGGCTGAAGCAACCATCAAATAGGTATTAGCAGAAAATACTAATAGAAACATGGATAAGCTTAGCATGAAGCATCCAAAAATTAAAATGGGAATTCGACCATACTGATCTGAGGCTTTGGAAAAAAAGAGACGAATAAGAATGGATGATAAGGTATAGATAGTAAAGTATAAGCCTTTGTTTGACCAACCTATGATTTTAGAGCTATCAGGAATTAAAGTGATTATTGCTCCAGCTGAAAAAGAGACGAATAACATGATCCAAAATACAGGTACGATTTTCGGCTCAAAAACATCCTTCCATCCGATTCGGAAGAGGGATAATTTTAAACGAGATTTCATCGTAGGCGGTAACGTTTCCTTCATCCGACTCAAAATAAGGATGGAGGCTAAAGCGAAAACGGAGGAGATGTAGAACATTTGGTCTAAACCATAGCTCGAAGCTAAAAAACTCCCGATCGCTGGACCTATAGACATTCCAGTCGCGGTGAAGATCCCTAAACTTCCTTGTGCTTCCCCTCTGCGATCCTCTGGAATAACGTCAGCCACATAAGTAGCCGTCGCTGTGGGTTTAGTTCCAGTAGACATGCCATGAATAAATCGCAGAAACAAAAACCCCTGTACGGTATGTAAAAGAGGATAAAGTCCTCCACAAATGAAACAAACCAAGGAACCGAAGGCCATGATTGGAATCCGACCCACGTGATCAGTCAATTTACCAGAAAAGGGTCTAGATAGACCAGCAGCTAGTGTAAATAGAGCAATCGTATATCCGATATATTCTTTTCCACCCAAGCTTGCTAGATAATCAGGTAGCTCCGGTATAATCATGGAAAAGCTAGCTGAAAACAAGAAATTACTTAGGCAAAGTAAGAAGAACGATAAGGTATATAATGACGGTTTAGTCTCAGCCATTTATAAATCTTCTTCTAAGATGGTGGAAATCTCCTTTTTATTAAGGCCAAGCAAGAATGCGGGTAACAAGATTAGATTACAAATCATCGCCATCAACAAGGTCACAGAAACCAAAATTCCCAAGGCTTGAGTGCCTTTAAAAGTAGATGCCGTAAAGATAAAGAAGCCAAAAAACAGAATCATCGCCGTGTAGAACATAGAAACACCCGTTTTTAAAATAGTTGTTTGAACTGCTTTCTGGACGTTTTGATTGTTTTTTGCCCATTCTTCCTTGTATCGTGTTAAGAAATAGATAGTTCCATCACTCGAGATTCCGAAGGCGATGGAGAATATTAGAATAGTACTAGGCTTTAAGGCAATGCCAAAATAGCCCATCAATCCCGCTGTAATGATCAATGGAATTAAGCTAGGTAGGGTAGAGATTAACACCATTTTCCAGGAACGGAATAGGAGCGCCATCAAAATACAAATCAAGATGATTGCGGTAATTGTACTCTCGATCAGGTTGACTTGCAAATATTCTGTTTGGAATGCATAAATGACAGAATTACCGGTCACATCAGCTTGGTATCCTCTTTTATCTCCTTTTGCTAAAAATTCTCCCGTTTCGACGTCTGTTCGGAAAATTCTGTCAATCTTCGGTTGAATTTCATCAAATAAGGCTCTGGTGCGTACGGTTCCAGCATCCTGCATTTGGAAACTGACACGCGTGAAGCGTTTATCCTTGTCTAGGAAGCCAGCGAAAAGGTTGTCCTTTTTGCCATCAAGACTGGATTGAAAATCTTTTAGTTTACTTAATTCATCTATCCCCGGCAAAGTAAAATACTTAGGATCACCGCCTCTATAGACCTGATACAAGTATTTCGTAGCTGTTAAAATGGATAAACCTGATGTGAATTCAGGGTATTTCGCGAGTAATTTTTCGGTTCTTTTGATTTTGGCCAAAAGCTCCGGCGTCAATGCTCTCTCTTTTTCAAATGCATCGATATTGATTTCAAAAGGCATTACCCCTTTAAATCTGGTTTCCACAAACTTTAAATCGGTATAAATGGCATTATCTCGAGGTAAATCATCAACGATATAACCAACTGCCTGGATTTTACTCAATCCATAAATGGAGATAACTAAAATAATGGAAATAAAACCATAGATAGATCTACGGTGATGCATTACCCATACATCAACTCTATTCAAGAACTTATTCACTCGAACGGATTCAAAATGGGCTAAATCTTTCTTCTGAGGCGGTGATAAGAAACTAAAGAAAATCGGAATGAGAACCAGCGATATAAAGAAGGTAATCATCACATTCAATGCGGCTACCACACCAAATTCAACTAATAATGCAGATCCTGTAAACGCAAATACTCCAAAACCAATGGAGGTAGTTAGGTTTGCTAAAAACAAGGTTCTTCCTACTTTAGAAGCACTTTCTATCAAGGATTCTTCCTTCGATTTCCCCGCTAAATAGGTCTCATGGTATTTGTTCAATAGGAAAATAACATTTGGAATACCGATCACCACGATTAGTGGAGGAATCAATCCTGACAATAAAGTTATCTTAAACCCAAAGAACACAATTGTGGCTAAAGAAGCCACAATTCCTACCAGCACCACAATATTCGCGAAGAATACTACTTGAAAGGATCGGAAGAAGAATAACAAGATAAGCGATGTCACTAAAATGGCCAATCCTAAGAATAAGCTTAATTCCTTAGTTACCTGCGAGGTATATTCTGTACGAATGAAAGGCATGCCCGTCATATGTACTGTGTGCTTCATTTTTGATTGGTATTGTTCACCCAGCGCCTTGATGTTTTTCACTAAGGTAATTCGCCCCTTATCATTGATGACCTTTTGATCTAAGGTAATAAGTAGGAGATGAGTCTTCAAATCTTCCGTGTAAAGGAAGTTCTTGTAGATCGGAAGATTGTCTAATTGAGCTTTAAAATGACCCAGATTCTCTTGATTTAGCGCTTTTGTTGAATCAAGTAATGGGCGTGTTTTGAATTTCTTCTCGGTAGAGTCAATGTATAATTCTGGTAAAGTAGACAGGGAAAGGACATTCTTGATGCCTGGTTGGTTTTTGACCGCTGAACTTAAATTAGCCCAAGCTTTGAATTCCTCTGGACTAAAAATTTGCTCGTTTTCTACAGCAATGACCATTACGGCGCCATCCTCTCCATATTTCTTTTTGAATCCCTCGTATAATTGAAAACGCTCGTCGGATTTAGGAAGAATTTTAGCTAATTCATAGCTCAGCTGAATTTGACTCGCCTTGAAACCTAATCCAACGGTTGCTAATAGAATAAATCCCAGTAAGGGAAATTTATAGCGAAGGATACTTTTTCCAATCCAGTCCCAAGTATTTTTCATATTATTTCAGTAGGACCTCGGCTAAGTTTAAATCCTCAGGCGTGGTGATTTTTAAATTTCGATAAGATCCTTCGACAAGGTTTATTTTAACACCGATAGACTCAACGACGCGAGCGTCATCGGTAAAATCAGCAGAATAATCTTGTTTAAAAGCTTTTTTCAAATCTTTCAAAGCGAATATTTGAGGTGTTTGGATTAAACGAATAGACTCCCGATTCAAGTGTTCATATCCTTCTTTCTGAGTGGAATAACAACGTACAGAATCTTTAGAAGCTACCGCTAAAACAGCATTTCCTAGATCGATAGCAGTTTGATATCCATTGTTAATTAATTCTGGATCAATCAAAGGGCGAACTCCATCATGAATAGCCACTATTCCATCCTCTGATATAGATTCAATTGCATTCTGACTACTGTGAAATCTAGAAGTACCACCCGCTACTAATCTATGTGGGATTGCAGGAAGCTTTGTGATAAGTGATTTCCAATAATCAAATTGATTTGCGGGTAAAACCAGAATTAACTCCGTAAGCGGATCAGCCGTGTAAAAAGCAGCTAAGCAATGGTACAAAACGGGTTTGCCCCGCAAAAGCAAAAATTGCTTAGGGACAGCACTTTGCATACGTTGGCCGGAGCCCCCTGCGACAATAATGGCATATTTTTTCAAAGCAAACCCGATTAATTCAATTAGATGATTAACATCACATCACCATACGAGAAGAAACGGTATTTCTCCTTAATAGCTTGTTTATACGCTTCTGTAATCAAATCATGTCCACCAAAAGCCGATGCCATCATTAAAAGAATCGATTCTGGTAAATGGAAATTAGTCAACAAAGCTGTTGGTATTTTGAATTCGTAAGGAGGGAAGATAAATTTATCTGTCCAGCTATTGATTGGCTTTAGGTGGCCACTTGCCGAAACAGAAGATTCTAAAGCCTTCATTACGGTGGTTCCTACGGCTAAAACTTGTTTTTTGTTATCGATAGCTTCGTTCACATAATTACACGTAGCCTCGTTAATCATAAAATGTTCAGAATCCGTTTTATGTTTGGTCAAATCCTCTACATCCACCTGGCGGAAAGTTCCTAAACCTACGTGTAATGTGATAGGAGTGAACTGCGCGCCATTTAATTCCATACGCTTCATGATAATCTTCGAGAAGTGTAATCCAGCGGTAGGAGCTGCTACAGCACCCACGTGCTCAGCATAAATGGTTTGGAAACGCTCGCGATCATCTTCTGTCGCGGCTCTTTTGAAACGAATTTCATCAGGAAGTGGAGTTTCACCTAATTCATGAATCGTTTGCATCAAGGCATCGTGATCGCCATCATAAAGGAAACGAATAGTACGTCCACGAGAGGTAGTATTATCGATAACCTCTGCAACTAGGTCAGAATCACCAAAATACAATTTATTACCCACGCGGATTTTACGAGCTGGATCTACTAATACGTCCCAAAGACGGTGTTCTCTATTTAATTCTCTTAATAAAAATACCTCGATTTGAGCACCTGTTTTTTCCTTGTTGCCATAAAGACGAGCCGGAAAAACCTTTGTATTGTTGGTAACTAAGACATCACCTTCGCCAAAATAGTCAATGATATCTGTGAATTTCTTGTGTTCAATGGTCTTGTTCTTACGATTAACCACCATCATCCGCGCATCTTCGCGATTCTCTGTAGGGTTAAGGGCAATTAAATTTTGGGGTAAATCAAATCTGAATTCAGATAATTTCATTCTCAGAGGGGTTGAATTTTTATAATTTACAAATATACCATATTGAAGGGGGGCTTGTCAAGGTAAATTTTTGAAACAATCTAGAATCTGTGTAGTTTACCCATTTAAGATACATAGAGGATGAAAAAAGTTTCCATATTTTGGTTTAGGCGTGATTTAAGGATAGATGACAATCATGGATTATTCCAAGCTTTATCCGCTGCGGAACCCGTTCTTCCTCTCTTTATATTTGATACGAACATTCTGGATCGCCTCCCTTCTAAAATGGATGGTCGCGTGGAATTTATACATCAATCAATTGTGCGCATCAACGAAGCTATTGGTGGGCATTTATGTGTCAAAAAGGGTAATCCTATCGATATTTTCAAAGAGTTGTTAGCGGAATGGGATGTCATTCGGATTTATACCAACCACGATTATGAGCGTTATGGCCTAGATCGTGATGCAGCAGTCAGCTCAATAGCTACAGAAAAAGGGATCGAATTTAGAACCTTCAAGGACCAGGTTGTTTTTGAGAAGGACGAGGTATTGTCTGGTTCAGGTACACCTTACACTGTTTTCACGCCTTATTCCCGTAAGTGGAAGGCATTATTAGCTGAGAGCGTTTTACCTAATTTTCCTTCCAACGCGAGCACCAATTATGTTTCTGATGTTTTCACAATTCCAACTTTAGCAGACATTGGATTTCAGCCTTCTGGCTTGCATTTTCCTCAAGCGGCTGTACAAGATGAATTAATCAAAGCCTACGCTCAGGACCGTGATTTTCCTGCCAAACCAGGTACTTCCAGACTCTCGGTGCATCTTCGATTCGGTACCATTTCGATTCGTTCTTTGGTTCGCCAAGCTTTAGGTAAATCAGAAGTGTGGTTAAATGAGTTGATTTGGCGTGATTTTTATTTCAATATCGTACATCATTTCCCTCATGTAGGAGAGGGCCATTCCTTTAGAAAGGAATATGATCGTATGAAGTGGCGGAATAATGAGGATGAATTCAAGGCCTGGTGCGAAGGAAAGACCGGATATCCGATCGTGGATGCCGGGATGCGCGAATTGAATGCTACCGGATTTATGCACAACCGGGTACGCATGGTAGTGGCTAGTTTTCTAGTCAAGCACTTGTTGATTGATTGGCGCTGGGGAGAAGCCTATTTTGCTGCGAAACTTTTAGATTTCGATTTTTCTGCGAATAATGGTGGCTGGCAATGGGCAGCCGGATCTGGCTGTGATGCGGCTCCTTATTTCCGCGTTTTCAATCCGACTTTGCAAACACAAAAATTCGATCAATCATTGACCTACATCAAAAAATGGGTACCTGAATTGCAAGAATTGACTTATCCTGCCCCTATAGTTAATCACGAATTTGCCCGTATAAGAGTATTAGCTGCCTACAAAGAGGCTTTAGGAAAATAGATTTTCTTCCCTTGGATGCTGTAATCAATTAAGTCGATCGTTAAAAATCCGATCTTCAAGTTGACCTGAATTTTCAATGGAACCTGGTACTCATCATCGCTGATCCAAAGTCGGATAGCATCTTCCTCTTTGAACATATCATTTTTGGGCAAAAGAATATTCGTTTTGATGCTCGCTTTTTTACCAGCCTCTGTGTTGATAGTTTCCTTAGACCTGACAACTAATACCAATTCGTAAATTCTAGTATCCACTAATACTTGTGCTGACCATCGGGAACCAGGTTTCTTGTCTGTTACAGGCTTGCTGCGTAAAAAATAGTAGGCTGAAATTATATCCAATAGATCTTTAGGTCCTTGAATGGTGCTAGTGACAGGTTTATTTTGAGGGGAGGTGATCTTTGCAAAACCTTTGTCCATTTGATACAGAACGGTTTCTTCCTTTCGGTAGCGCCCTTCCTTTTTGCGCATTTCTGTCTTCAGCGGGAGCATGGTTTCTGTATCTATCTGGGCGGACCAATAGTCTCTTACTGGACTAAATAATTCAAGTACTCCGGTTGTTTTACCCTCTATTTCTACTTTTCGAACGGTTCGGTCACCTATTTTACTAATTGCAGGACTACTTTTTATGGTAGCTTCAGCGGCATTAATGAAACCTAAATGGATTCGGTATTTTAGATTTTCTCCTGCTATTAGGGCATTATTTTCCTGGGCAAATAGGCTCCTGAAAGAACATAAGAATAGAAAAATAACAAGAGTCTGATTTTTCATGCCAAAGCATAATTTATTATCAATTGTTTGTATAAAAAATTAGAGGCAATTTTCTATTTTTGTATAGGCCAAACGATAAAACAAATATAGTCGTTTGCCCCTTAAATTTTTAGATAAAAAACGAAAATGGCGAAACAAGCTAGTGATGCGCAAGGCCTGGCGGCTGAAAAGTTAAAAGCTTTACAAACTACATTAGAGAAATTAGATAAAGCATACGGAAAAGGAACCGTCATGCGTTTATCCGATAGTAAAGTGATGGATGTTCCTGTTATTTCAACAGGCTCCTTAGGATTAGACTTAGCTTTAGGCATTGGCGGTGTACCTAGAGGACGTGTTGTTGAGATCTATGGTCCAGAATCCTCTGGTAAAACGACATTAACCTTGCACATGATCGCTGAAGCTCAGAAGGCAGGTGGTTTAGCTGCCTTTGTAGATGCAGAACACGCTTTTGATCGTTCTTATGCCGAGAAATTAGGTATAGATTGTGAAAATCTTTTGATCTCTCAACCTGACAATGGCGAACAAGCGCTCGAAATTGCAGAACATTTAATCTCTTCAGGTGCGATTGATATCATTGTAATTGATTCGGTAGCTGCTTTAGTTCCTAAAGCAGAGATTGAAGGGGAGATGGGAGATTCTAAAATGGGTCTTCAAGCGCGTTTGATGTCGCAAGCCCTACGTAAATTGACAGGTACGATAAATAAGACTGGCTGTTGTTGCGTATTTATTAACCAGTTACGTGATAAGATTGGTGTGATGTTTGGTTCTCCAGAGACGACTACAGGTGGTAATGCCTTGAAATTCTATGCCTCAGTACGTTTAGATATTCGTCGTGCGGGTCAAATTAAAGAAAGTGCTGATTCAATAACAGGAAATAGAACTCGTGTTAAAGTGGTAAAAAACAAATTAGCGCCTCCTTTCAAGGTGGTTGAATTTGATATCATGTACGGTGAAGGTATTTCTAAAGCAGGTGAAATTCTTGATTTAGGAGTTGATTTAGAAGTAATTGATAAATCAGGCTCTTGGTTCTCTTACAATGGAAACCGCTTAGGTCAAGGTCGCGACGCAGTGAAAGACTTAATTAAGGATAACCCAGAATTAATGGAAGAGCTGGAAGCAAAGATTAAAGATAAAGTGAAGGTGGATGACAGTGCGTTACTCGATAAAGATGCTGTAGCTGAATAAGCCAATACCTAATGTGATAAAAAAAGCGGCTAATGTAGATTAGTCGCTTTTTTTATGATTGAACTCCTTTGAGATTAAATCGAGTAAATAAATTTCGTATGGTCTTTTCTACACCTTTATCTGTTTCCATAGCCTCCGAAACGGCTTGCACTGCGTGAATGACAGTACTATGATCTCTTCCGCCAAAATGGTAGCCAATCGACTTCAAAGGAAGATTAGTAAGTTCTTTTAACATGTACATGGCAATTTGACGCGGGAATACGTTTTCCTTTTTGCGACATTTACCTCTCAAAGTGTCTAGATCAACATCAAAATGATTGGTGACCACATCTAAGATACTCTCTACGCTTAATTCTTTCTCTTGCTCGTTAACAATGCTTTTTAAGGTAGACTTTGCTAATTCTAAATCGATTTCTTTACGAGTTAATGACGCTTGTGCCATTAAGGAGATGATTACACCCTCTAATTCACGTATGTTCGTTTGAATGGAGTGTGCTAAATATTCTAATACATCAAAATCTATTTGAATACCATCTTCCTGCAATTTCTTTTGAATAATGGCAATTCTGGTCTCAAAATCTGGTTGTTGTAGATCAGCCGTTAATCCCCACTTAAAGCGAGATAAGAGACGATCTTCCATTCCAGCTAAATCCCGTGGTGCTCGGTCTGAAGATAGAATGATTTGTTTTCCTGATTGGTGTAAATGATTAAAGATGTTAAAGAAAGTCTCTTGTGTCTTTTCTTTTCCAGATAGGAATTGAACATCATCAATAATCAATACATCTACTTGTAAATAGAAGTTAGTAAATGCCTCTATCGAATTATTTCTAATAGCATTCACAAATTGATTTGTGAATTTTTCTGTAGAAACGTATAGCACAAATTTCTCCGGAAAGGCATCTTTAATTTGATTCCCAATAGCCTGAATTAAGTGAGTCTTACCTAATCCCACACCGCCATAAATCATGAGCGGATTAAAGGCCGTCAAACCAGGCTTATTGGCTACTGCCATACCTGCTGCACGTCCTAAACGATTGCAATCTCCTTCGATAAATTTATCAAAGGTATATTTTGGAATTAAATAAGAATCTAATTCTAAGGAATCTAAATTTTTTAGTTCAAAAGGGCTTCTAGCTGGATTAGGGAAATTACTTCCTTTATCTGTGCTAGTTTGACCTTGATTCGTGGGTGGGAGATTAAAAGTAATCGGTGGATTCTTGCGATCACCCTTATCGATGACGATTGAATACTCTAACATTCCTTGACGTCCGATAGTTAGGTCAATTGCCTTTCTCAAGTCTGAAACATGCTTCTCTTCCAGCCATTCGTAGAAGAATTGAGAAGGCACTTGAATCAATAATGTGTTATTCTGGAATTTAAGAGGAACGATGGGAGCAAACCAAGTCGCGAAACTCTGTTCTGATATATCATTTTTGATGATATTCAAGCACTGGTTCCATAAATCTCTTACTTCGATTTGCATTTAAAATATTGGTATGATACTTCTCAGGGCAGATTTTTAAGGAATTTGCCTTGTAAATAAATTTAAAAGTTGCTACTGGTTCTTAACTAAAAAAACGATTCGTTTTTTCTTAAGCGGGGAGACAAAAATAGTAAAATAAGATGTCGTTCCAAATTTGAAAACAAAAATAAATCCAGTTTTTTTTCGAAAAAAATGGTCTAAAAATTTGGTTCTAAAAATTGTTCAAATTAAGTGTACTTAAATCATTCTTTTACTTGAAAAAGTATAAGAAAATTATTTTACCACTACTAGTGAAGCGGGTAGAATCGATATGTCAATCGTACTCTTCTCGAGTGTAAAACTTTCACCATCTAAGTGAAATGGGATGCCTTCATTAACTTGAATGCAAAGAGATTTAACAGTTGAAATCCTGACTAATGGATGAAAAGATAGTTTTTTTTGAAATAGACTTATTCCAAGATTGGCGATTGACCAAATTGAGCCTGGTTTTATCTGTATTATCTCTAAAAGCCCATCTTGTAAGTCTGATTCAGGAGATATATACGCATTATTTCCAAATTGGTTTGCATTCGCAATTGTGAACGAAAATACTGGCCCTATTTCATCGATTTGAATCGCCTGGTATTTTCTAAGGGAAACTAATGTGGAGTAGATGTAATTAAGAAAGCCTCTTTTAGCTCTTTTGGCAAAATGTGCAGCAACAAATGCATCAAATCCAATTCCTGCTGTACAAAAAAAAGAGCGTTCATTCCATTTCCCTGAATCTATTGTAATCGATGTTCCATCTAAGGCTTTTTTAAGCGCTTTATTGAATTCTAGTGGAATTCCTAAATGACGGGCTAATCCATTTCCTGATCCCATTGGAATAATACCCAGGGGGATAGAAGTATGCAATAGTGTTGAGGCAACCTCATTTATCGTACCATCGCCTCCGATAACAATAATTTTTGTGGCTCCTTCTGATAGCGCTTTTCGAGTTAATTCTGGCGCATGGTTCATTCGCTCTGTCTGCCAAATCTTTGCATCAGGGATAGCCTGCAGAGTCTTTACTATTCGTTCCCTTTTTTGCAGAGAATTAGTTCCTGCGTTTGGGTTTAGAATAAAATGAATCATGGGTTTATTTTAAATTTGCACAAAAATAGAATCAAATTTTGGTTTAATTTTACAAAAAATGATCAATCTATGTTGGAAGTAGGAAACTCGTATGAGATCGAATTCTCATTTACACAGGAACAAGTCAATGATTTCTGTAAAATATCAGGTGATTTCAATCCTCTGCATTGGGATGAAGCATATGCAGCAACAACGCCATTTAAAAAACCCATCATTCATGGCGCTTTAATTGCAAGTGTTTTTTCGCGTGTAATGGGTATGGAGTTTCCAGGTGAGGGAAGTGTCTACTTAAAACAGGTATCTGAATTTAAGCGCCCCTTATATGTAGGAACCACCTATAAGGCTACCTTTGAAATTTTAAGTACGAATCCTTTAAAGCACACGGCAGAGATTTCAACTCAGGTGTTTGAATTAGAAAGAGGAAAGATAATGGTGGATGGTATGGCATCTGCTATGCACGCAGAACTTTTTTAGCATAAAAAAAGCCCGATATTGATCGGGCTTTCTTTATCAAAGAGGGGAAAATTATTTTCCTGAGTTTTTCTTGTTTTGAACTTCAGTACGAATTTCTTGTGCTAAAGTCTTCAATTGCTGTAAACCACCTCTTACGCGAGTACCAGCTGCTTGATTTCCTTTATCATAGAATTTTTCGAAATCTCCTTCTAAAGATAAAACTAAGTCTTTTACTTGTGCAAATCTACTCATGATAATTTGTTTTTTAGGTTGTGTAAATAATATTAGATTGTCTTTATGCCCTTAAATGAGCTTTAATAAGCGAAATTTAGTAAAAAACTTGTTCTGTGCAAATTTATATCAAGAAAAAACAGAAAAAAAATGCAAAAAAATACAATTTCCACCAAAATTACCGTTTAATCAATCAATTATTGCGCATAGTAGCCAGATTTCAATCTTTTCTGAACTTCAGCAAAACAATCGCAAGTGTATTCAATATCTGCTAAAGTGTGCGATGATGTTGGAATGATTCTTAACATGATTTGACCCTTAGGAACAACCGGATATACAACGATACTACAGAAGATACCCATGTTTTCACGTAGGTCACGAACCAATTTAGTAACAGCTGCGATGTCATAATCACCATGTAAGAATACCGGCGTTACTGGGGATTGTGTTTCACCAATGTCAAATCCTTTTTCTTTTAATCCCTTTTGAAGCGCACGGACATTTTCCCATAATTTTGCTCTTAATTCTGGGTGTCTTTTAATCAATTCTAAACGCTTCATGCCACCGATGACGAAAGGCATAGGTAACGCTTTTGCATAGGTTTGAGAACGCATATTGTATTTTAAATACATGACGATATTCTTAGGAGCAGCAACAAATGCACCAATGGCTGCCATTGACTTGGCAAATGTAGAGAAGTATAAGTCAATACCGTCTGTGCAATTTAGATATTCGCCTACGCCTTTTCCATTATCTCCCATCGTTCCAAAGCCGTGCGCATCATCTACTAGCAATCTGAAATTGAAATCTTTTTTCATTTCCACGATCTTATCTAGTGAGCCTACTTTTCCAGACATACCGAAAACACCTTCTGTGATGACTAAAATACCACCACCTGTTTCATTCGTGATTTTAGTTGCGCGCTCTAAGTTTTTACGCAATGAATCCATATCATTGTGATTGAACTTATAGTATTGGCCCATTTTAGCCTTGTGTAGGCGAATACCATCAATTAAACAAGCATGTGATTCAGCATCATAAACGATGACATCCTTGTGATCTACCATGCATTCTACTAAAGACATCACTCCTTGGTAGCCATAATTCAATAAGAAGGCATCTTCTTTTCCTACAAATTCTGCTAATTGACGTTCGAATTCTTCGTGCTCATCTGTATTACCAGACATCATACGTGCGCCCATTGGGTAAGCTAAACCGTATTTTGCAGTGGCATCAGCGTCTGCTCTTCTAACTTCAGGATGATTTGCTAGTCCTAAATAGTTATTAAGAGACCAGTTTAACATTTCTTTGCCCATGAAAGTCATTTTGGGGCCTAATTCTCCTGTTAATTTTGGGAATGAAAAATAATGGTGGGAATAATGGGCGTGAGCACCAATCGGCCCCATGTTATTTGCTACCTTCTCGAAAATATCCACTGTTAGTATACGTTTTATTGAAAAAATCTTTAAATAATCACAAAGTTAAATTATATTTTTATTATCGCAATGTTAGTAAATCATAGGATTCTATTAATTTGTCATTTCATTTCTAAATAAAATTAAAATGGCTAAGTATTTCATTCTCGTTCTCCTGTCTTTTTCTGTTATCGCCCAAAGTATTCAAAAGCCTTTAATTGAAGGAAAGAACGGTATGGTGGTTTCGACCCATCCAGCAGCTTCTGAAATTGGTTTGGCAATTTTGAAAAAGGGGGGGAATGCAATCGATGCAGCAGTGGCTGTTAATTTTGCTTTAGCTGTTTGCCATCCATCAGCAGGAAATATTGGTGGAGGAGGATTTCTGGTTTATCGCGATAAATCAGGAAATGCGATGGCATTGGATTACCGCGAGAAAGCACCTTCTGAAGCTAGCAGAGACATGTATTTAGATCCGAACGGCAATATCATTCCTGGTAAAAGTATGACAGGTATATTTTCTGTGGGAGTTCCTGGAACTGTAGCTGGTATGCAAGAAATGCATGATAAATTAGGTCGCTTACCATGGAATATGTTATTGCAGCCAGCAGTTGATTTAGCTAGAAATGGATTGATCTTAACGGAAAAGGAAGCAAGGGGCTTGAATCGTCAAAGATCGGAATTTTTGAAAGAGAATCCAGGCAAGAATTACCTCTTATCAGAGCAGGGAAAAGAATGGAAGGCTGGCGATTTATTAGTCCAAACAGATTTAGCGAATACCTTGGAGTTGATTTTAAAAAAGAAGGCTAATGGTTTCTATAAAGGCCAAACTGCAACAAATATTGTAAATGAAATGAAAGCTCAGAATGGACTGATTTCTAAGAAAGATTTGAAGCAATACCGTGCTATTTGGCGCACACCTATCAAGAGTCAATACAAAAATTATCAGATAATTGGTATGCCGCCACCAAGCAGTGGTGGGGTAGCATTGGCGCAACTTTTACAAATGGTGGCGCCTTATTCGCTACAAAAATGGGGTCCTACATCCGATTCAACTATTCAGGTGATGGTGGAAGCTGAGAGACGGGTATATGCAGATCGGTCTAAATGGCTTGGCGATCCTGATTTTGTGAAAGTACCGGTTAAAGAGTTAATCGATCCGTCCTATACTTCCTCGAGAATGGCTTCGATGAATTTTACCCAGGCAACTAAGAGTGCGGATATCCAAGCAGGAACATTTCCAGGCTATGAGAGTCCAGAAACAACCCATTATAGCATTGTAGATGGCGAAGGGAATGCTGTTTCAATTACGACAACTTTAAATAACTCATATGGTTCTAAGGTTTTTGTAGGAGGTTCTGGTTTCTTGTTAAATGATGAGATGGACGATTTTTCTGCCAAAGCGGGTGCCCCTAACTTGTATGGATTAATCGGTTCAAAGGCGAATGAGATTCAACCGAACAAGCGAATGCTATCGAGCATGACTCCTACAATCGTGGAAGAAAATGGCAAATTAAAAATGGTGGTGGGTACTCCAGGTGGATCTACTATTATTACCAGCGTATTTCAAGTAGTCTTAAATACCTTGGTAATGGGAATGAATATGCAGCAAGCAGTAGAATATCCTCGATTTCACCACCAATGGCTTCCAGAGAAGGTTACAGTTGAACCATCCCGTTTTTCTGAAGAGCAGCAAGGTAGGTTAAAGGCAAAAGGATATACTTTTGCGCCAGTTTCTAGTATTGGCCTTGTGGAGGGGATTTTAGTGTTACCTAATGGGAACCTACAAGGTGGTGCAGATTCCCGTGGTGATGATACCGTCTCTGCTTATTGAAACAGAGTAGCAACGAAATAGGCAGCAGCAGCGGCTGCCGCACCAATGGAAGTTACTTTTAGTGATCCGATGATCGGATTTTGTCCGGTTACTTTACTCTTAAAGTATCCGAATACTAATAAGGCTAAAATGGTCACTTCAGCCGAATAGATTAACCCGTCTTGAGGTTTTTCTACATAGAAATAGGGAAGAAGCGGAATGAATCCTCCTACTATATAGGAAATGCCAATGGTCAAAGCAGAGTTTCTGGCTCGATTTGGGTTAGGACGTTCCAATCCTAATTCGAATCGCATCATAAAGTCGACCCATTTATCCTTGTCTTTTGAAATACATTCAACGACAATTTCCTGTGCCTCAGGGCTCAAACCATAATCTTCAAATACATCTCTGATTTCTTGCTTTTCCCTTTCAGGTACACGTTCTACTTCTTCGTATTCGCGTTTCAGTTCTGACTCGTAGTGCTCTTGTTCTGTTTGGCCAGCTAAAAAACCGCCTAACCCCATGGCAATTGATCCTGCAACGATTTCAGCAACACCCGCAGTTGTGACGATACTTGCAGAGGCAACAGCGCCAGAAAGTCCCGCAGCAAGAGCAAATGGAACGGTTAACCCATCAGACATCCCGATAACGACATCCGTAATGAAGTCAGAACTTTTTAAATGTTGCTCATGCAAATGATGATCGTGTGAATTCATATTATCGGATGCCGTGCATCATTCGTTTAAGTGGACCATTGGCTAGGCCAAACAATATTACAGAAGCAATTCCTGCCATAATTACAAAAACAATGAAAAAATCATAGAGATTTTTAATCTCGAAGCCTAAGAAACTAGGGAAAACGGTTTGACCTACCAAAGCAGTTGCTGGAGGTAAAAGAGCTCCTAGTGTGCCTGCTAAAGCATAACCTGCGGCATTAGCTAAAAACCAAACGCCCATTAACAAAGACGAGAAGCGCTTAGGAGCTAATTTTGAAACAAGAGATAAACCAATCGGAGAAAGACATAATTCTCCCATTGTGTGAAATAAATACATGATGAATAACCAGATAACCCCTAATTTTTCATTACCTAAGTCTTTTACCTTCATGGCAATAATCAAATAGCCGATAGCTAACAACAAAAGACCAATGGCTTGTTTTCCTGGCGAATTAGGTTCTATGCCGTTTTTAGATAATCGAATCCAAATCCAAGAGAAAGGGAAGGCTAACAAGATGATAAAGAAAGAATTCGCATTTTGAACGGAACTAGGAGGTAGCATGATTCCAAAGAAATTCAAATCCGTCTGTTGATCCGCTATAAAAGTCAGGGAGGATCCTGCTTGCTCATAAGCCGCCCAAAAGAAAATCACAAAAAAGGCAACAAAATACATTACCCAAATACGATCTCTTTCAATCTTAGTTAACGTCTTATCTCTCAGAATTAAAAAAGCTAAACTGATACCTGCAGAATATATCACCGGATAAATCCAATCTTTAATCGGATTAGCCACTTCTGTGATGAATAAAAAGTGAAATCCAATAATCAAGCTGATAAACAATGCACAAGAAATAACAATGGATTGAGTGGAGAATTCTGCTTTTTCTGTCTCAGTTTCCTCACTTTTGCTAGCACTGAAGGTCGGTGCTAACCCAATTTCACTGCCATCAGGCGCTTTTAAAAACAGCCCTTTCAATAACATAAATGAGATAGTTCCTACTAGCATAGCTACACCTGCGGCTAAAAAGCCCCATTTGAAAGCCTCAATTACTCGAACTCCATCCACTTTAACGTCCCCTAACCAGGGGCAAATGAGCATCCCTAGCATGGCTCCCGTATTAATTCCCATATAGAAAATGGTAAAAGCGGCATCAAGGCGGCTATCCCCCTTTGTATATAACTGCCCCACCATCGAGGAAATATTCGGTTTAAAGAAACCATTGCCTAAAATAAGGAATAACAGACCTCCCCACATTAAATTGGTCGCAAGTGAAACATCTAAGGTAAATGAACTGGCTGAACTGAATAATAATAGTTGCCCAATGGCCATCGCAAATCCACCTCCAATAATACTATTTCTATTTCCAATGTACCGATCTGAAATATATCCTCCCAGCATAGGAGTTAAATAGCTGAGTCCTAAGAAGCCCCCATATAAGATGGCTGCCTCATCTTGTTTAAAGGAAAGAGCGCTCACTAAAAACAGGGATAGGATGGCGCGCATTCCATAAAAGTTGAAACGCTCCCACATTTCTGTGGAATATAGAAAATAAAGTCCTTTAGGGTGAGAAGTACTATTTGATGACATATAGGTTTGGTTAATTTTTGATGACAAGATACAAGAATGTAATTTAATTTCGAGATAGATGTGAAACCTTTTTTGTAATATTGTCAATTCATTTTGTTTAATATCCTATGGGCAAAACAATCGCGATTGCAAATCAAAAAGGGGGAGTAGGGAAAACAACGACAGCCATTAATTTAGCTGCCAGTTTAGCTGCTTTTGAGTTTAAAACCTTATTGATAGATGCGGATCCACAGGCGAATTCCACTTCTGGCTTAGGGTTTAACCCCAAAGAAGTGAAGAATAGTATTTACGAATGCATGGTTGGTCTTTCCAGCGTTCAGGATAGTATTTTACCCACAGAAGTTCCCTTTCTAGACATCATTCCATCGCATATCGATTTAGTAGGTGCGGAGATCGAAATGATTAATTTAAATAACCGCGAACGGAAGATGAAAGAAGCCTTGGAAGTAGTAAAGGATCAATATGATTTTATCATCATGGATTGTTCTCCTTCTTTGGGATTAATTACCATCAATAGCCTTACCGCTGCTGATTCAGTTATTATTCCGGTGCAATGCGAATATTATGCATTAGAGGGTTTAGGTAAATTATTGAATACGATTAAGATTATCCAATCTCGTTTAAATACATCTTTAGTTATTGAAGGGATATTGTTAACGATGTATGATTTGCGTTTACGCTTATCAAATCAGGTTGTGAATGAAGTGAATTCTCACTTTAAGAATATGGTTTTTGAGACGATTATTCCTCGTAATATTCGCCTATCAGAGTCGCCTAGCTTTGGTGTTCCTGCCATTTTACATGATGCAGACAGCAAAGGGGCAATCAGTTATTTAAATTTAGCCAAAGAAATTATTCGCAAGAATGGTTTACTAGTGACTATCTAGTTTAGACATATGAGTGCAAAGCAAGAAAACGCAAAGAAAAGAACAGGTTTAGGCCGTGGTTTAGGTGCCTTATTAGAGGATTCTGATGGAGGTGGCTTGCAAGCACGTCATCCTTCTGATTTTGCAGGAAGTTTGGAAGGGATGAATTTGATGGATGAGATTGCTTTGGAATTAATCGAAACCAATCCATTTCAGCCACGCGAGCATTTTGCGCCAGAGGCTCTTGAAGAATTAGCCGAATCTATTCGAGTTCAAGGTATCATTCAGCCTATAACGGTACGAAAGATTTCAGCTAAAAAATACCAATTAATTTCAGGTGAACGTCGATATCAAGCATCTAAACTAGCTGGTTTAAAGACAATTCCGGCTTATGTTCGGACGGCTGATGATCAGCAGATGATCGAGATGGCTTTGATTGAAAACATTCAACGGGAGAATTTAAATGCGATTGAAATTGCACTTTCCTACAAGAGATTGATGGAGGAATGTAATTTAAAGCAAGAAGATTTAGGGGCGAGAGTTGGAAAGAATCGATCGACGGTGACGAATTACATGCGTTTATTGAAGTTGCCACCCCATATTCAAGTGGCAATTCGGGATAGCAAATTGTCCATGGGACATGCGCGTTGCCTGGTCTCCTTAGAGAATGTGAGTTTACAAAATGCATTATTTCTTAAAGTAATTGCAGAAGATTGGTCTGTACGTCGATTAGAAGATGCAGTTCGTCAATCAGGAAACATTGATACGGTAGTCACAGGATCTTCGACAACGAAGGTGTCTGCTCAAGATTTGCAGGCTTGGCAAGCTACGCTGAAATCATTTTTCAAAACATCAGTAGCTTTGAAAATGAATGATAAGGGAGAAGGGGAGATTAAATTAAGTTTTAAATCGAAAGAGGAGTTATTAACCATTCTTAACAAAGTTCAATAATGTACTTTAGGTACTTCCTATTAGTTTTGCTTTTGCCTTTAAGTTTACATTCGAAGGATGTTAAGGATACGGTTCAGGTAAAGCCACTAGTGAAAGCTTACAAGATCATTCCTCGACAAGCCACGATTAAATCCTTAATGATTCCTGGCTGGGGTCAAGTGTATAATAGGCAATATTGGAAGTTACCTTTAGTGGCTGGGGCTTTTGTTACGTTGGGAATGATTGCGAATTACAATAATGTACGCTATACTAAATACAGAGGTTTTTATTACCAAGTTTCTCCCCGTGTACAAGACCCCTCATTTATACCACCCACTTCGGTAGCTGTGCCATATGAGGATGGAACGATCAGGGATTTAGACATCAATCAGTTAAAGCGATTGACGGATGGATATCGAAGAAATAGAGATTATACTTACATTGGTATGGTTTTAGCGTGGACTTTTAATGTAGTGGATGCAAATGTAAGTGCTCATTTGAAAACGTTTGATGTCTCCGATGATATCAGTTTAAAGGTGAAACCGACGGTAGATTACCAGCCTTTTTCCCAAAGTTTGGTATCTGGAATTACCCTGTCATTTAATTTTAAATAAGAATGAAAATAGTATTAATTGGATATGGTAAGATGGGCAAGGAGATCGAACGATTAGCGTTAGGTCGTGGTCATTCCATTGTAGCTAAAATAGATGTCGATAATCAAGCTGATTTACAGTCCTTATCCTCTGCTGACGCTGATGTAGCCATTGAATTCTCGAATCCAGCTTCAGCTTATACTAATATTTTAACGTGTATCAAAAAGCAAATTCCGGTAGTTTGTGGTACGACAGGTTGGTTAGAAAAGAAAGCTGAAGTCGCGGCATTAACGAAGGAGAATGATGCAACTTTTTTTTACGCATCTAATTATTCGATCGGAGTGAATTTATTCTTTCGTTTGAATAAAATGTTGGCGGAATTGATGGCTCCTCAAAAAGAGTATGATATTTACACGAATGAAATCCACCATTTAGAGAAGAAAGATTCACCTAGTGGAACGGCAATAACTATTGCGGAAGGAATTATAGAGGCTAATGCAACGAAGGATAAATGGGTGAATAATGAGATTCCAGCTTCCAATGAGGTAGCTATTTGGTCACAGCGTGAATCGATTATTCCAGGAACGCACACCGTTAAGTACATTTCCAAAGTAGATCAAATTGAAATTACCCACGAGGCGTTTAACCGGGAAGGTTTTGCGCTAGGAGCTGTAATCGCTGCGGAGTGGATTCAGAATAAAAAAGGCGTCCTAGGGATGGAAGATATGTTAAAATAAGATGAAAGAGACCAAAGAAACACCTAAAAAACAAAAATCAGCCTTCAGAGAATGGTTAGATTCTGTGGCATTTGCTGTGGTGGCAGCTACCTTAATTCGCTTCTTTGTGTTCGAAGCCTATACTATTCCCACTCCTTCGATGGAGAGTTCCTTGATGGTAGGGGATTTTCTATTTGTTAGCAAATTGCATTATGGGGTTCGGACACCGAAGACTCCCTTGCAATTACCATTGACACATCAAAAGATTTGGTTTACGAATATCCCCTCTTATTTAAGTTGGTTAGATTTGCCTATTTATCGCCTTCCTGGATTTTCTTCTGTAAAACAAGGGGATGCGGTTGTGTTTAATGTGCCTAATTTTGAAGAGGACGGGGATGCTCCAGTAGACTTACGTACTTTCTATGTAAAGCGATGTGTAGCGACTCCAGGGGATGTGTTAGAGGTACGAGATCAACAAGTAATTGTGAATGGAAAGGCCATGGAGAATCCGGTTCGCATGCAGCATCCTATTTTCATGAAGACGAAAGAGAATTTAGATGATAAATTCTTTGAGATTTATGGTATTCGTAATGCACCTGATGCGAGTTATGATTCTGCGGATTGGTTGCCTTTAGCGGAGCCAGATTCACAAAATGTGCTTTGGGGGTATAAGTTGAATACTTCGAAGGCTATGATGGAGGAGATTAAGGCGCAGCCTTTTAACAAAACCTTTGACACAAATCTGTTCAAAGATCCTAAAGGAGTTACTTACATCGATATTTTCCCACATGATACAACTTTATACAAGTGGAATCGTGATTTCTATGGTCCATTAAAAGTACCTGCAAAAGGATTGACAGTAGCTTTAACACCTGGAAATGTGGCATTATATAGTGAAGCCATTCAGAAATACGAAGGGAATAAAGACGTAAAAGTTTCAGGTTATCAAATTACTATTGAGGGTAAGGTAATAACTTCCTATACCTTTAAACAAGATTACTATTTTATGATGGGTGATAACCGTCATAATTCGGCTGATTCGCGCTTTTGGGGTTTTGTACCTTCTGATCATATCGTAGGAAAGGCTTTCTTTGTTTGGATGTCGATTGATTCTAATAAAAGCTTGTTCTCATCCGAGTTTTGGAAAATTATCCGTTGGAACCGATTGTTCAGATTTGTGGACTAGGTTTTGTGATTTACGTAAAAAGGCAGCTCGAGAGCTGCCTTTTTTATTTATAAGACTTTCAATACGAATCCCTTTAAGTAATTACTTTCTGGGTGAAATAGATTGATCGGATGATCAGGTGACTGAGTCATTTGGTGAATCACTTGAATTTCGCGTCCTACGGCTATTCCTGCAGCAACAAGCATATTATAGAAAAGGTCTCTTGTAATGACTTGTGAGCAAGAATAAGTAAACAAGAGTCCGTTTTTCTTGATTTTACGTAGAGCTAATTCGTTGATTTTTTGGTAGCCTTGTAATGCTTTGTGCTTTGCGTTCATCGATTTAGCAAACGCGGGTGGATCTAACACGATAATGTCAAACTCATCTTCATTGGCCTTTAGAAAGGGAAGGGTTTCTCCTACAATGGCTTCGTGATTCAAGTCTTGCATTTTGTTTAGTTCAATATTTGCTTTCACTAAATCGATAGCTTTGGCCGAAGCATCCAAAGAAATGACTGATGCTGCACCTGCCTCTAAAGCATAAAGAGAAAAACCACCAGAATAACAGAACGTATTTAGTACCGATTTACCTTTCGCGTATTTAGCAAGAAGTGCTCTGTTTTCGCGCTGGTCGATAAAGAAGCCAGTTTTTTGGCCTGTAATCCAGTTAATCGAAAATGCAATTCCGTTTTCTTGGACTTTGTATGGAACGGCTACCTCACCGTATACGTAGCCGTTTTTGCAATTCTGAGCATATTCTGTGGGTAATGTCTCCCTGCTTTTATCGTAAATGGCTTTAATTTTCTTGCCTAATACCTTTTTAATTGCTTCTACAATTTCATCTCGATCTCGGTGCATTCCAATGGTATGGGCTTGAAAAACGAGTACATCCTTGTACAAATCCATAATCAAACCCGGACATCCATCACCCTCCCCGTGAATGAGGCGAAAGGCATTGGTTTTTTCCAAAGGCAAAAGTGCACGAAGATCCCAGGCATTTTGAATACGTTTTTCCCAAAACGCACTCTTCGATTCAATTTCTTGGAAAGAGATGATTTTTACAGCAATACTTCCATTGTGGTAGTGACCAGTTCCTAAGAATTCATCTCTGGAACTAGACACACTAACCCAGTCTCCATCCTGAAGATTGGGACTTTGTTTTGCTATTGCTCCAGAAAATACCCAAGGGTGGAAACGTTTCACCGGCGCGTCTTTTCCAGGCTTCAATTGAATAAAAAGAGTGGATTTCATTCTGCAAAAATGCACAAATTATTCGAAAGATGGTTGACCAGCCTCTAACCAGGCAGAATACCATAAATCACCTACATGTTGAACTGCAGCTAAAAACCGGGATTCAATCTGTTTATTTAGCGCCTTATGGTAGGCAAGGCTGTATTTCATACTAGGTGTTTTGATTAAGCTTTGACCTTTTTGAATGAAGCTATATTTTTCTCCCTCTTTTATTTCAAGACTCACTTTTGTAGCCATTGAAAACAAGAGAGGGAGTTGCTTGTGTGAGGCGAGCACCCAAGTCCATGAACTATGCTGTACATCAGGAGTATAGTTAGCTGGTCCACTAAATTGGTCTAGTTGCTTATCTAGAATTTCCGGAATTCTTGATTCCCAAAAACTATGAAGACCATCTTGCCCCGTTTTTTGGCCATCATAGTTCGAACTTGTGTGTAAAGGAACATGTGCATCTGCAACATAATGACCTAGTTCAGCCGATAACTTAATAATCTGTAGACTATCCTTTTTTATGAAGGCATTCACCAGTCGCTGGTATACGACAGGAATATGCCATGGAACGATGCCATGCTTTCGCAGAGAATCTTCAGGTGCTTTACGCAGGATTTGCGCCCAATTAGTAAAACTAACTTTATTTAGATCATACTGGTCTAAATCAATGTAATGCCTTGCTGCTTCTTCATCAAGTAGGTAGCGTCTGGCATCAGGTAGAACAGATAGCTCTTGTATTTCTCTAAGGTGTCTACGGTAGAATGAATGCAAGGGCAGGGGCAATATAAATGTGGCCATTAAGTTTATTTTTCGATGTCCAAAGAATCCCCAAATGGTTCCTGTTTTCGCCTGAGCTATAAAACAGCTAAGTAATAGCATATAAATTTTTAGAGTACTCTTGTTATTTAATTTCATATTATGTAGTTTTGCAATTCAATTTTGTAAAAAGAGAATTTTATTTAACAGATGGCAAATCATAAATCAGCATTAAAGCGTATCCGTTCTAACGAAGCAAAGCGTTTACGTAATCGTTACCAACACAAGTCTACACGTACATTGATCAAGAAATTGAGATTGACGACTGATAAATCTGTTGTGGTAGAGCTTTTCAAGCAAGTTTCTTCTTCTTTAGACAAATTGGCTAAGAAAAACATCATCCACAAGAATAAAGCTGCTAATCAAAAATCTAAATTAGCTAAGTTAGCGAACAAAGTAGCTGCTTAATTTTAGATAATCAAGATAGTGATAAACCCCTCCACAAGAGGGGTTTATTCGTTTATAAGGTCTACCTTTCTTGAATGAAAACTGTCAAGAAAGAGGAGATGCCTCGAGAAAAATTAGCTCGATTAGGAGCAAGTGAAATGTCGTTGGTCGAAATCTTGACCATATTAATCGGTTCTGGATTTGCAGAATATTCTGCATCAGCATTAGCACAACACATACTTAATGCCATCGATGGAGATTTGTGTGTTTTAGCTCGCTATAATTTATACGATTTCAAGAAACTAAAAGGGATAGGCCCTGCTAAAGCTGCCCTATTAGTGGCAGCTCTTGAATTAGGCAGGCGAAGGCAGATTTTCGAATCCAGTACTAAATTAATAATTAGAAACTCTGTGGATGCCTACAGTCTGATAAAGCCCTATTTATCAGACTTGATTCGAGAAGAATTTTGGGTCTTTCATTTGAACCGAGCCTCTACAGTTGTATTAGCTGAGAAATTAAGTATAGGAGGGGTTTCTGGTACGACTGTTGATTTACGCTTGCTATTCAAATCCGCTTTGGAACAGCTAACCTCGTCAATAATACTCGCGCACAATCATCCAAGTGATCAAATGAGACCGAGTTGGTCAGACATTGAATTAACAAAACAGGTAGTGGATGCGGGTAGGATATTTAATATTGATGTGGTGGATCACCTCATCATAGGATCGACTACTTTTTACAGTTTTGCAGACGATGGGAAGTTAAACTAAAAGAGAGAGGATTATTTCCCTCTCTCTTGGTAAATTTTTTGAAGTTTAGCACCTACTACAATTGAAATTGCGAATAAGATGATAAAAAACGCTGCTCCTGAATATCCCATTGTATTGTTGTTTATTGATTCAAATTTACGAATAATTTTAAAGAAGTCCTTTGGTGCTTGGTAAAGAATCTAAATTTTTTCTATCCCGATTAACGGCTATTTTAATGGCTTTCGCAAAAGCCTTAAATATAGCTTCTATCTTGTGGTGTTCATTCTCTCCAGTTGCTTGAATATTTAAATTGCATTTTGCGCCATCTGAGAATGATTTAAAAAAGTGAAAGAACATTTCTGTAGGCATTTCACCTATCATTTCACGTTTAAAACTTGCCTCCCAAACCAACCAATTTCGACCAGAAAAGTCAATAGCTACTTGAGCTAAACAATCGTCCATCGGCAATAAAAAGCCATAACGCTCAATTCCTTTCTTGTTTCCTAAAGCCAAGGCAAATGCCTCACCTAAAGCAATACCCGTATCTTCAATGGTATGGTGCTCGTCAATATGTAAATCGCCATTTACTTTAATTGCTAAATCTAGGTTTCCGTGTTTTGCTATTTGATCTAACATATGATCGAAAAAACCAATGCCTGTTTCGTTCTTAGCGATTCCTTTACCGTCTAAATTCAACTCGATGGCTATTTTTGTCTCATGCGTATTACGTTCGTGTAGCACACGTCTGTCTGGCAAAAGGAAGAATTCGTGAATTTCATTCCAATTCATGCATTGTAATGCAGTATAGGATTGTAACTCATTAGGGATTTCTAGATCTCCAATGAAGATAGCTTTAGACCCTAAATTCTTCGCTAATTCAATATCAGTCAAACGATCACCTAGCACATAAGAGTTCGCTAAATCATATACATTCGTAAAGTATTCCCCTAACATGCCTATTCCTGGTTTACGGGTAGGCTTGTTTTCGTGTTGAAAACTGCGATCGATATGTATCTGATGAAAGATGATACCCTCAGAAGCAAAGATGTCCAACATTTTTTGATGAACTGGCCAAAAGGTATCTTCTGGAAATGAATCAGTCCCTAGGCCATCTTGATTTGTTACCATGACCAATTCAAAATCGGTGAAGGTGGTGATTTTCTTTAGATTAGAAATGACTCCAGGTAGGAAAGCGAGCTTTTCAAAGCTATCAACCTGCTGGTCTATTTTGGGTTCTTCAATCAAAGTCCCATCTCTATCAATAAATAACACCTTTTTCATCTTACAAAGGTAAGCAAATAAAAAAAATAAGGTAATTTTGTTTTAGAAATAATCTATATGAGCCAGGTTTTTACATTAACAACACCAGAAGAGAAAGCATTTTTTTCGAAGCGTCTTGCAGACCTTTGTACTGAGAAGCAGGATAAAGTAATGGAGTTGATTCCTGCGTTTGAAGCGGTCGTATTGGGTAGTGTGCTTAAATTATTTCGGAATAGAATTCGTTTTAACGCCCTGTATAATTTCATGTTGGCTAAATCTGCGCCCCAAGACGATGTAGCTAAATTAGTGAGTTCAGGTAAAGGAATGCCTGATTATGATTTAATGTATCGATTTGGAGAAGGGGTGATGGGGATTTTACTTCCCGATAAGAAAAGTGCAGTTGCCACTTTACTAGGAGGGCAATTAGGAGTAAAAAGTTCAACAATTATCAAGGGTCTAACCTTGAGTTATGCCTTGTACGGATATCGTCTTAAGGAATTTGATTATGATGCTCTTCGTGATTTCAAGTCATTTGGAGAGTTTTATCAGCCTTCAAAGAATGATTTTTATGTGTTAGCCCCTACGAAAATTCAAGTAGCCTTAATTGATATTTTAGTTTTAAAGGATATATTGAAAGGCGATTCGGTGGTTTTTGAGGAATCTTTTTCACCTGCTGATGATTCCGTTAAACGAAATTATTCCATCTTTTTAATTAGTCTTGTTGCGGGCGCATTAATTGTTGCCTCGATTTTGTTTTTTGTGAATCGCAGCAGTGAAGAGGTGCCTTTAGATAAAGAAGAGACGAGTGAAATTATACCCATAGATAGCCTTGCTAAACTGAATGATAGTTTAACTAAGGCAGTATTGGATTCAGCGAAAGTAAAGAGTGATTCTTTAGTTTCATTAGCTTGGCCAGAGGGTAAGCCATTTCAAATTCCTAAGGAATCAATGATTGTTGCATTCCATGCATATTTGACCGATTCTACTGTTGTTACACCTTTGGATCTAACTTGTACCGAACTGGATTTTAGTGATAAGACAGAGTTGTTAGCTTCTCCTAAAACCTATTTGTTTAAGCAGATTGCTGCAGGAATGAATAAATTCAAAGACGTCGATGTACAAGTCCAAGTTTCATCCGAAAAAGGGCCTTCAACAGCAAAGGAACACGCTTATGTGTTAAAGAATCGTTTAGTAGGTGAAGGTCTAAATCAGAAGCGAATAACGGTAGCAACTTTACCTAATTCCTCGAATAATCAAATCATTTTCAGCTTTAAGAAGCGTTCTTCATTAAAATAGTACAATTTTATTGTATTCTAATTTAATAAGCGGTACTTTTGTGCTTTGTTTATTAAATACATCCGCAGGAACTCTCTTTTTTCCTTTTTTCAAAGGCTATCGGCAGGAGTTAAATTACGGATGTGTTCGGGCATCGTAATTAAATATATCAAATGAGT
>JACCDN010004052.1_pt1 | contig 41329 bp, 49 predicted proteins | sample 7441691 | NCBI WGS metagenome assembly JACCDN01 (sample SAMN15323439, study PRJNA562643) | freshwater metagenome | isolation source: river surface water | place: USA:Blue River Watershed | collected 2017-08-16 | reverse complement strand
GCGTTCTGGATCAGCTCCTGGGTTAGTGACGCCATGGTGTGGTAGTCGCCGTAGGCCTCATAAGCCTCGAGCATCGCGAACTCTGGAGAGTGGGTGCGGTCAGCACCTTCGTTTCTAAAGTTGCGGTTAATCTCGAATACGCGCTCTAAACCACCGACAACCGCACGCTTTAGAAACAGCTCTGGTGCAATGCGCAAAAACAGCTCAGTGTCGAAAGCATTTGAGTGAGTTTTGAAAGGTCGAGCCGATGCACCACCGTGCATCACCTGGAGCATTGGAGTTTCGACTTCCATGAAGGCACGGTTCGCGAAGGTGTTGCGAAGTGACTGCATCACCTCGGAGCGAATCTTCACTACCTCACGAGCACGGTCGCGAACAATCAAATCGATGTAGCGGTGACGAACACGGAACTCTTCGCCAAGCTCGTTGTGCAGGTTAGGTAGCGGGCGAATGGTTTTTGCTGCCATCAACCAACGGTCTGCCAGGATGCTCAGCTCGCCTCGCTTGGAGGTGATTACCTCACCCTCAACAAAAACGTGATCACCTAGGTCAACCAACTCTTTCCAGCTCTCAAGCTGTTCCTCGCCAACCTTGTCGAGGGAGACCATGGCCTGAATACGCTCACCGGTGCCGGACTGCAAGGTCGCGAAGCAGAGCTTTCCGGTGTTGCGCAAAAACATGACGCGACCAGCGAGAGCAACCACGTCTCCGGTTGCAACATCGGCCTCAAGGTTTGGGTAGTGGGCTCTAGTGGCCTCAATGGTGTGGGTGATTGGCAGGGCAACCGGATAGGCGCTCGAGAGCTCGTTGAGCTTCTCGCGCTTTGCCATTCGAATAGCAATCTGCTCTGGCAGGTCGTCGAACTCGATCTCTTCGCTCACGATGTCCTATCAATGACTATGTTGTCGATCAGTCTGGTTTCACCCACATAGGCAGCGATGATCAGTCTCGCCCTTTTGCCTTTGGCTGATTCCAGGATTTCGAAGCTGTCTGCATCAACCAGCTCCAGGTAGTCAAGTCTAGCCTCAGGGCTCAAGACCGCCTGGCCCGCTGAGAGCGCCTCATCTCTATCCTCGAACTCGGCTGCGGCTCGAAGCGCCAGATTGAGAGTTCTCGCAATCACAAGCTGAGCTGTCGAGAGATAGCGGTTTCTTGAGGAGAGTGCGAGCCCGTGTTCGTCTCGAACCGTTTCACACTCGACCATTTGGATTGGTGCTCGTTCTCCAGCGCGGGCCTGCTCGTTTAGCATTTTGCGAACCAGCGCAACCTGTTGCGCATCCTTTGCACCAAAGAACACGACATCGGGATTTACCAAATCCAGCAGTCGATTGACAACGGTGAGCATGCCATCGAAGTGACCGGGTCTGGTCTTGCCTTCAAAGACCTCGCCCAAAGATCCAGCCCTGAGTTTCCGGACAGATCCCTCGGTCGGATAAACATCCGATACGGCAGGGGCAAACAAAACATCAGCGCCGATGTCGCTCAACAACCTGGCATCAACCCCGAGTGTTCTCGGGTATTTTTCAAAATCTTCACCCGCCCCGAACTGCAGCGGATTCACAAATATAGAAACGACTACGAAGTCCGATTCCGTCTCAGCCCGTTTGACCAAAGAGGCGTGACCCTGATGCAAAGCACCCATGGTTGGAACAAAGCCAACTCTCTTGCCGAGTCGTTTCTCCGACTCCACTATTTGCGTTAGTTCGGCTGCGCTTTGAACCAGTTGCATTAGATCAGATCCCTTGGATCGAGACTCTGCGGTGGCTTGTGAAGTGCATCCTCAACTGCACTTCTCACAACAGGACCAATCAGTGCAGCGGGGTTTTCCACACCCGCCTCAGCCAAAATGCCGACGGCCTGAGAGACCACCATTGAGGAGAAGCTGCTCGCAACCTCGAAGGCCTCCGAATAAGCAGCTCTCTGCTCTTCGGCGACAATGATTGGCTCACCACCTAGCTCTATGGCTAGTGCTTGCGCGATCGGTTGAAAAACCTCGGGGGCAGATATTGCGATAGTGCTGTTTTTCAAAACCATTAGGTCAACTGAGGTTCCGGTGAAGTGCATGACAGGGTGCATGGCAATTGGCACGGCACCGTGAATTCCAGCCGAAGCGAGTGCTCCGTAGCCCTGTAGTGGCGAGAGGTGCATGACCAACTTCTTTGGCCCAAAGAGTGACAAATCGGCTAGGCCATCACAAACCAAAGACACGTCGCTGTATGGAACAGCCAGCACAACTAGATCTGCCTCTTCAGCGACCGCAGGCATTGAACCAATGTAGACATCCGGGAGCAAAGCTTCTACTCGCTCAATTGCCTCCGGGGTGGTGACAGCAATTCCTGCAATCTCATGACCGGCAAGAGCCCAGGCTTTGCCAAGCACTACTCCCGATGGTTCATCACCGATGATCGAGATCTTCATGCCGCACCCTTTTCATCATCCACTTTCGGAGTTCTACAGTTCCACTCTGCCAGCAACGCGGCGATCAGGCCACCCAAACAGAACAAGGCACCCAAGAAGGAATCTGTGACTAATGCAACCGAGGGAGTAAAGGCCAGTAGCCAAATACCAAGACCTAAGTGCCAACCCAAAAATGCAACCGATGTGATCTGAGCAGCTCGAGAGAACAGCAGCACACGAACCGCGTAAAAAGGATTTGGTCGCCTAATGGCCTTTTGCGCTTGTGAAAGCTTGCGATATCGGGCGATAGGTATCGCTGCAATCAAAACAGCGAAGCCAATTGCCAAGACAGAAACCGAGAGCGAGAGTGGAGCTGCCGGGATTGCAAAACCGAACCCGGTTGCAAGCTGAGCAATCGCTGCCCCCAAAACCAAGCTGACCAGACCAATCAAGGTCAATCCCTTTGCATTCGAGCTATTCACTTCGCCAAACCTCACCGCTCATTGGGCTCGCCAACTCAGCAACTAAACCTGCACCGGGCAAGACAGCAGCTGGATCAATCTCGGCCCATGGAACCAAGACAAACGCACGATCCTTAGCTCTTGGGTGCGGGATGACCAGCGTCTTTTTCTCAACAAATTGATCGCCGTAGGTGATGATGTCGAGATCCAATGTCCGCGAGGCCCAACGCTGCAACCTGATTCGCCCAAAGTGATTCTCAACCTCATTCAAAAACCTCAGCAGCTGCTTCGGCTTCAGCGAGGTCTCCAAAATGGCGACACCGTTTAGGTATCGGGGCTTACTCGGGTCGATACCCTCGGGGGTCAGAGCCATAGATTCGTAGAGCGAAGAATTGGCAATTAGTTCAATCTCTGGGTGAGCAGCAATCAGTTCCAAGGCAGCCTTGATGTTCGATCGCACCTCGCCCAGGTTTCCTCCGTAGGCGATTACGGACCGAGCCTTAGGCATTATCACCGCGGTAGGTGACGGAAACATCCTCAAACTTCAAATCGATTGGCGCACTTGGTTTGTGAACAGTGATTGCGGCTCGTGTGATTCTTGGTGACCTCGCCATGACTTTGGAGTGCAGTCGATGAGCCAAGGTTTCGATCAAGTTGACCGGGTTTTGCTTCACATCGTCTGCGATTAGCTCTGCAATTTCGGCGTAGCTAACGGACTCTTCAAGGTCATCGGAGGTACCCGCCGCCACGGTAAAAGTCGCATCAATTACGAATACTTGGCCCAAGTCACGTTCAAATTGCAAGACTCCGTGGTGGGCATAAACCTCAAGTCCACGAATTGCAATTTCAAATTCAGCCATTAGCCCTGCGCTTGTTTTAGTGCCGAGACTACCTTGATTGCATCAACCGTGGCTTCGACATTGTGGACTCTGATACCCCAGAGCTTGCGCTGCAACAAAAGTGCAGTCAACACCGCGGTCGCGACATCGCGGCGCTGGGTGGAGACACTGCCTGGATCTAATTCGTTTAGTGCCGCAGCCAAGAATCGCTTCCTAGAGGCACCAACCAGAATTGGAAGCCCGAGCTGTTCAAGCTCATCCAGCCTCGCCACTAAGTCCCAGTTTTGCTTTACGTCCTTAGCAAATCCAATTCCTGGATCGACCACGATTCGAGAGCGGTCAATGCCGGAGGACACAGCCATGGCAACCTGCTCTGCCAGCTCCCCCACGACTTCTCGGGCGACATTTGAGTAGGCGTTTAGGTTGTCCATGACATCCGAGTGACCACGCCAGTGTCCGAGGATGTAGGTGCAGTCGTAGGGCGAAAGCGCTCCGAACATGTTCGAATCTGCCAATCCGCCCGAGACATCGTTGATGATGGTGGCACCTGCCTCGAGCGCTAAAACAGCGGTCTGGGAATTCATGGTGTCTATCGAGATTGGAACCCCGAGGCCTCGAACCGCATCAATTACGGGCAGAATTCGAGACTGCTCAGTGGTCAAATCAACCCGCTTTGCACCGGGTCTAGTGCTTTCACCACCGATGTCCAAGATGTCGGCTCCCTGCGAGATCAGGAGCTTTGCCTGAGCCAGCGCTGCCTCCGGGCTCAGGAATTCTCCTCCATCACTGAAGGAGTCAGGGGTGATGTTTAACACACCCATCACACGCGGTTGCTGCCAGCTCATAATTACTTGTTTATCAAACCCATTACTTCGGCGCGATAGCTGGGTTCACTGAACGCACCTCTGGATGCCATGGTGATCGTGTTTACCTCGGGCTGTCTGGCACCGCGAGACGCCACGCACTGGTGCTTTGCTTCAACAACCACGATTACACCCCTTGCATCCAAGCCGGTCTCGATCGCATCCGCAATTTGAGCAGTCAGGTTCTCCTGAAGCTGAGGCCTGGCAGCAAGAATCTCAACCACGGCAGCCAGGCGGCCCAGACCCGCAACTCGATTGCTTGGCAGGTAAGCGATGTGAGCATTGCCGGTGAATGGGAGCAGGTGGTGCTCGCAGATTGAGACCAGCTCGATGTCCTTGAGAATTACCGCCTCATTGTGCTCAGCGGGAAAGGTGTCGCCCAGAACTGAGATTGGGTCTACCCCAATGCCCTTGAAAAAAGATGCGTAGGCTTCGGCAACTTTGTCCGGGGTGCTGGCGAGCTCGGGTCGATCGGGATTCTCACCAATTGCTTCTAGGAGCTCGCGAACCGCGGCTCTAATTCTCTGGGTTTGCATCCGTTTCAACCGTCTCGGTTACCACTGGCTCGTGCACCTCAAGCTGCTTTACCTTGCGCTCTGGAACAGCGATTGGGCCCTTGGTGCTGAGTGCTCGCTTAGTGGAAGAGCGCCAGGTCTCTCGCTCGGGAAGTTTCTTTACGCTCTTGAAAAGCTTGGCAATCTCATCCTGGTTCAGGGTTTCCTTCTCCAATAGCTCCTTGGCCAGCTGATCCAAAACTTTGCGGTTCTGGGTCAGCGCCTTGTGGGCCTCATCGAGAGCTTGATCCAGGATTGCTCGCACCTCGTTGTCTACCTGCTGAGCCATCTCATTGGAGTAGTTGCTGTGGGTAGCAAGCTCGCGCCCTAGGAATGGTTCGGCGTTGCCGCCGCCGAGGGAAATAGCTCCAACCTTTGCACTCATGCCGTACTTGGTGACCATGGTGCGGGCGATGTTGGTTGCCTTCTCAAAGTCGTTAGATGCGCCGGTGGTCGGGTCTTTGAAAACAATTTCCTCTGCGATGCGGCCACCCATTGCGTAGGCAATCTGATCTAGCAGCTGATTACGAGTGATCGAGTAGCGATCCTCCAGCGGCATGACCATGGTGTACCCGAGTGCCCTGCCTCTTGGCAGGATGGTGATCTTGGTAACTGGGTCTGAGTGGTTTAGTGATCCTGCAACTAGAGCGTGACCAGCCTCGTGATAGGCGGTGATCAAACGCTCCTGATCCTTCATCAGGGTTGACTTCTTCTGTGGTCCACCGATGACTCGGTCGATAGCCTCGTCGATGATCTCGTCGGTGATCTCGGTGCGATTGAGCCTGGCGGCCAACAGCGCCGCTTCGTTCAGCACGTTGGCAAGATCGGCACCGGTGAACCCTGGGGTTCTTCTGGCAACCAGTTCGAGGTCAACTCCCTCTGCCAACGGTTTGTTCTTTGAGTGCACCTGCAAGATTTGCTCGCGACCTTTGAGATCTGGAGCGCTGACTCCGACCTGTCGGTCAAAGCGACCGGGGCGCAAAAGTGCCGGGTCCAAAACATCTGGACGGTTGGTTGCTGCAATCAAAATCACGTTGGTGTTGGTATCGAAACCATCCATCTCAACCAAAAGCTGGTTCAGGGTCTGCTCACGCTCATCGTTGCCACCACCGATACCGGTGCCACGGTGACGACCCACAGCATCGATTTCGTCGACGAAGATGATCGCGGGTGCGGACTGCTTGGCCTGCTCAAACAGATCACGAACTCGCGAGGCACCTACACCTACGAACATCTCAACAAAGTCGCTACCGGAGATTGAGAAAAATGGCACCCCTGCCTCACCCGCAACCGCCTTGGCAATCAAGGTCTTACCGGTTCCCGGAGGGCCGTAGAGCAAAACACCACGAGGAATCTTTGCGCCTAGGGCTTGGAACTTTTTCGGATCCTTGAGGAAGTCCTTGATCTCGGTGAGCTCTTCGAGAGCCTCCTCGATACCGGCCACATCTGCGAAGGTGACCTTCGAAGTCTCCTTGGTCACCATCTTGGCCTTGGACTTACCGAAGTTCATAACTCCGCGACCGCCACCGGCCATCGAGCCCATCAGGAACCAGAACAGCAGCACCAGAATCAGAATTGGTAACAGCGACCCAAGCAGAGCGAGATACCAGGGGGTGCGTGGCACCTCGTCGGTCCAGCCCTCTGAAATTGGAGCGTCTGCGATGGTCTGAGCAATTACCTGAGCGCGACCGGTGACAAAGTAAAACTGAATCTGCTCGCCATACTCACTGTGAGCTTTCTCGAGCACGACATCGACTCTTTGGTCGTTGTCGAAAATCTTTACCGACTTCGCTTCGCCCGACTGAATCAACTCCAGTCCGACCTTGGTGTCAACCTTGGTGAAGGGCTGGGTGCTCATCAGAGTCGAACCCAAAAAGACCACGGTTAGGGCAAGGGCAATCCACAGCCACGGGCCGCGAACAATCTTTTTCATCTTCAAGGTATTGCTACCCAAACCTTCCGGTCTTAGCTGTAGACGCTAGGAGAGAGCACTCCAACGCCGTCCAGCGAGCGATAACGCTCGTCGTAGTCCAATCCATAGCCAACGACGAAAGCGTTTGGAATATCAAACCCCACCCATCTGACAGCTATTTCAACCTTTGCTGCATCTGGCTTGCGCAGCAAGGTGACGATCTCCACTGATGCTGCCCCACGAGCCTTGAGGTTTGCTGTCAACCAGGACAAAGTAAGCCCAGAGTCGATGATGTCCTCAACGATCAAAACATTTCTGTCCTTCACATCGGCATCTAGATCCTTGAGGATGCGCACCACACCGGAAGAGACAGTTCCGGAACCGTAGGAAGAAACTGCCATCCAGTCCTGGGTGGTAGGCAACGCCATGGCGCGGGAGAGGTCTGCCATGAAAGGCACAGCACCCTTCAAAACTCCAATTAGCAATGGGTTTTTGTCGGCATAAAAAGCGTCAATGTCTTTGGCCAGCTCTGCAACGCGATCTCTGATCTGCTCTGCGGTGACAAGTACTTCCTGGATGTCTGGGTGATTTAACTGCACTAGCAGGCTCCTGGCTTGGGCTTAGAAGTGAATACCAACTGGTCTCTTACCCGCTCTACTGTAATGCCAGAAAGCTGGGACTGTTTTTGCCCGTGCCAATCTGTAACCAGGGCTTCAATCCCAGCGATTTGAGCGGAACTCACCGAGCTCGCACCGGCTCGCTCGCAGACGAGTTTCAGCATGGTCTTCAAAACCGAGGGGTGCACAGCTGCGAGTCTGTCAACCCGATAGCTCACGCTCTTGGCAGAGGCAGCCGAACGAGCTTCTCGCTCTAGGTCCTTGGCGGCTGCATCTAAAAAGTCAGCGGCCTCGGTTGCAATCAATGCCGAGCGCGACAGCCCGAGGATGAATCCGGCACCTAGCTCTTCTTCGAGATTTGCGAGCAGATTTCGAACCCGAACCCGAGCAAACTTCGGATCTTGGTTCTGTGGGTCTTGCCAGAAGCTGATGCCCTGGTCTTCGAGTGATTTGTGAAGTAGATCCCGACGGATATCTAAAAGTGGTCTGAGGAGCCTGCGGTCCGGGTCGTAAATCGGCATGCCAGAAATGGATCTGAGTCCAGAGCCTCTGGCAAGTCCCAGCAAAACCGTCTCCGCCTGATCCTCAAGTGAGTGCCCGGTCATGATCAACTCAGCTCCGAGCTCGACTCGAGCTTTTTCTAAGGCTGCATAACGTGCATCCCGAGCTGCGGCCTCCATGCCGGTTCCGGTTTCGACAACCGAAACCTTTTCTATTACCACTGGCGCAAGGCCAAGCTCTTTGCATCGGTCTGAGGCTTCTTGAGCAACTTGGTCCGAGCCAGACTGCAGTTCGTGGTCAACGACGACCGCCCCTGCTCTCAGGCCCAATCTCGGGGCTTCAAAAGCCAAGGCACTCGCCAAGGCAAGTGAATCCGGGCCACCTGAGCAGGCTGCGAGCACTAGAGAATCGGGCGCTAGCTCCAACTTTTCGAGACTCTCGCGAATCGCGCGACGAACATCGGCCATTGCCGGTGTGAGTCTTGGACGCTGTGGCATCTGTCTCGATTCGATAATCTTTTCCAAAAGCCTATTTAGGAGAAGCCTTGTCTTACGACGTAGTTATTGAGATTCCAAAGGGAAGCCGCAACAAGTATGAGGTCGACCACGAGACTGGTCGCGTCTTTTTGGACCGCGTGCTATTCACTCCTTTTGTTTACCCAACCGATTACGGCTTCTTCGAGAACACCCTCGGTGGCGATGGAGACCCGCTCGATGCTCTAGTGCTGCTCGAGTACCCACTGTTCCCAGGGGTTGGAGTCAAGGTTCGTCCAGTTGGCATGTTGGTCATGGAAGACGATGGCGGAGTTGACGAGAAGGTTCTCTGTGTTCCTCACAAGGACCCACGCTGGAGTCACATCCAGGATCTAAACGATGTCCCAGAGCAGACCAGAAATGAGATCCAGCACTTCTTCGAGCGCTACAAGGATCTAGAGCCTGGCAAGTGGGTCAAGATCAAGGGTTGGCAGGGCAAGGATGAGGCTGAGAAGGTCATCGCTGCCGCTTACGCAAACTACAAGCACTAGAGGTCTAGTCTTTGGAGCATGAACGCTCCAGACACTTCCTCGATTGATCTTGGCATCATCAAATTACTCGACGACTACTTCGAGGTGATTCACGCCCAGGATCTAGAGCTGTTTGATCAGGTCTTCCACAAAGACTGCTGTCTTTACAGCAATGCCGGTGACCAAGCCGTATTGCGCCCATATGAGTTATACCGCTCACAGGTGGCTAATCGTCAATCACCAAAAGAGCTCGGTAACCCTCGCAGGGACGAGATATTGATGATCGACCAGCTCAGCGACACTATGGCGGTTGCCAAGGTTCAGCTTCAGATGTTTGGCGGAATCATGCAGGACTATTTGAACCTGATCAAGCTCGATGGCAAGTGGTGGATAATCGCCAAGCTTTACCAGCAGGTCGGTAGCTACTAAGGAGCAGTCGGTCTTCCCGCATATGGCCAAAGCTCGCCGTAGCGAACCGGAACAATGCGCACGGTTCTAGCTGGGTTTGGAGCCTCCAGCATCATGCCGTTACCCAGGTAAATCGCGACGTGGTACTTATCTCCGGAGAATGCTCGCTCGGTTGACCACCAAATCAAATCTCCGCGCTTGGCCTGCTGAAATGGAACCAGTTTCTGCTGCGAGGCCAGCACGTTGTACTGGGCGGTAGCTGAGTGCCAACCGATGTAGACACTCGCAGCGGCATAGCTCTTCATAGTGATACCGGAGCAGTCCCAGACATCCGGGCCAGCACCACCTAAGACATATCGTTCACCAAGCTGAGCCTCGGCGAAGGCGATGGCGGCCTCTACCTTTGCGGAATCTGGATCTCCCACGCTATAGAGCTCGGGTGCGGTGGGAGCGGTCTTGATCGCATTCTGTCTGGCTTCGGCAGCGAGACCTTCGCGGCGCTGACGCTCAAGATCTGACGCGGTGTCCTTGAGCGATGCCAATTGATTCATCGCAGTGGCCCGCTCACGCTCAGACTCACGAACCTTTGAAATCACTGCGGTGGCAGCGGACTGCGCCTCGTCATAAAGCTTTTTGGCTGCAGCTTCGCGGGACTCAAGCTCCTGAGTAGCGCTGTCGAGCTCAACTGCTAGGGCCTTGGCCTGAGCCTGCTTCTCCATAGCTGCCTGATAAACCGACTCGGTGCGCTGGGCAATCATCTCCTGAGCACCCAGTTGATAGAGCAGCTCGTCGGAAGACTCGGGATTGAAGAAAATTTGCAGGGTGGTGTCACCGCTAGTTCCCTGGCGGTACATGCGAGCAACGATCTGTCCGAGCAGTAGCTCAGCTTCTTGAGCCTCAGCCTTTGCGGTCTTGGCCTTTTTCTCTAGTCCCTTAACCTTGGCTGCCATCTCGTTGGCCGCTTCTTTGGCCTGGTTGTATTGCTCGTTCTTTTGAAGTGCGACTTTCTCCAGGGCTCTAGCTTCGGACTCCAAAGTGTCCAAGATGCCCTCGATGCGAGAGATCATCGCCCTTTTGGTTTCAACGTTGCGCTTGGCAGCAGCAACCTCAGCCGCAGACGGATAGTCGGGCACTGCATTGGCGGGGCTGAGAATGACTCCGGTGACAAGTATTGCGAGGCCGGATGCAATAGCAATTAGTCGCTTCACATCGACCTCCTTCGCGTTAAAAGCTAGTTCGAACTTTCAAGTATTACCTGAGAGTTAGCTAAGTGTTGCGGAACTCGCCCAATCACGGGTATTGTTTTCCCTCGGTGCTACTGAAGTCGCCAGCTTCATGGCCCCATCGTTTAGTGGCCTAGGACGCCGCCCTTTCACGGCGGTAGCACGGGTTCGAATCCCGTTGGGGTCACCAAGGCGGTGATTTAGTACCACTCTGGCTCCGTAGCGCAGTTGGTTAGCGCGCCGCCCTGTCACGGCGGAGGTCGCGGGTTCAAGTCCCGTCGGAGTCGCTTAGGTCCAGTTTCTGGACCTGATGGGGAGAGTCTTCTCTCTAGGCTCTGTAGCTCAGTTGGTAGAGCGAACGACTGAAAATCGTTAGGTCACCGGATCGACGCCGGTCGGAGCCACCGCTAGGAGGCGGGCAGTGACGATATTCTTCGGTCTACTGTCTGCCTTTTCTTATGGCCTGGCAGATTTTGTCGGAGCCATCGCCGCCAAAAAGATTCGTGCTCTTGCGGTAACCGCAATCTCCTTCAGCTTCGGTCTGGCAATTGCCATAATGCTGAGTCAAATCATTGGTGCCGAGTATTCGGCGCAAACCATCCAAACCGGAATTTGGGCTGGCATCTGCTCGGCCGTTGCCATCTCTTGTCTTTATGCAGCGCTGGCACTCGGCCCCATCTCAATCGTTAGCCCGCTAACCGCAGTGATTAGCGCGATGATCCCGGTTGTCTTCGATGTCGCGGCGGGCCAGGCGCTCTCTGGGTTTGCGACCCTGGCCGTGATTTTGGTTTTGATTGCGGTGGTGCTGGTGGGTTTTGTGCCGGGTGAAAAGGTCAAGTTGCCATCACCGCTGGCGCTTCTCTACTCGCTTGGAGCGGGTCTTGGGTTTGCGGGGATTTTTGTATTTTTGGATGCCACCGCCAAGGACTCCGGGCTGGCTCCACTTGTCATCATGCGAGCCGTGGGACTTGCCCTCTTACTGCTTGGACTTAGCTACCTAGCCATCAAAAACCAGGCCAGATTTATCGAGAAGGCTGCATTTTCAAAATCAACTCTGCCCCTGATTCTGCTTGCCGGAACCGGCGATGTGTTGGGAAATGTGTTCTTTTTGGTAGCGACTCGAGAGGGTGCGCTGGCGATTGCTGCGATCTTGACCTCTCTTTACCCGATAGGGACAATCCTGCTGGCATGGTTGATCCTCAAAGAGCGAATTGCGCTCTCGCAAACAGTTGGGATTGTGCTCGGCCTTGCAGCCTGTGGCCTGCTGGCATTGAGCTAGAGCTCAAAGAAAAATGGCACTGCTGCCACGGCAATACCTAAGGCAATGAGAGAGACTGCAACCCCTATCGAGGCTTTGCGCTCACCCTTACCAAACCGCTCGTGAAGCAAGACCACGAACTTCTGCATTTTGCTTTGGTTCAGCTTGAAAAAGATCAACAAAAAGATGCACGGCAGGCAGTAAACCAGGCTGTAGGCGAGGATCACCCAAAGCGCATTCCAACCCGCCTCAACATCGACCAAGCGCTCAATCGCCACCAGGTACGGCAGCGCGTTGGGTAGGTCGGCAGCGGTAAAGAATCCTCCGAAAAACCATGCCGTGCCCGGTGATACCCAGTGCGGTAGGTGGATTTCTTTGCGCTGTGCTGGCTTGAGCCTGGCCACACCGTGCCAAATTAGCCAGAGTCCGGCGACTACAAAAACGAATGTGCTGATCCAGCCGAGCAATCCCGTTATCTGAGTTGCCGACCACTGCGCTGTGACAAACAACCCGGCACCGGATAAAAAGACCAGTCCGAAAGCACCCAAGATGGCAGAGATTGCGGTCGCAAACCGCTGCTCTTCGCGAAGTAGGAAAATCATGCCCACGGTCAAAATGGTTGCTGGGTTTAACGAATCCAGTAGCGCAAGACCAAGAATTCCCATCAAGAAAACTGGGGTCATCTCGCACCACCCCGAGCACCAGTAAAGCTCAAGCAAAACTTCACTTGCCTGTGCCTCAAGATTCGCATCAGTGCCATTTCGTCAGCATACCTAGGGCTAAGAGAAGGCGCTTACCAACATATACGCACCGAGGAGTGCCAAAGCTAAGGCGCCGCTTCCACGCAAAACCACAAGCCGTTTTCCAGAGTCGGCAAACCAGTGTCTTGCATACCCAGCCGCTACCGCCCAAAGTGAATCGGAGAAGAATCCGATCACCGAAAAGATCAAGCCCATCAAAAGCATTTGCAGAACTGGGTCCGAACCCGGATCAACAAACTGTGGGAAGGCGGCTAGAAAAAACACCAGGGTTTTGGCATTGGTGATGCCAACCACAAATGACTGACGCATGATGTGGAGAGTCTTTGGCTTAGCCCCTTCGGTCGAAACCTCAAGCGGATCTGCACGATGCCTAAAGGCTGACAGGCCGAGATAGATCAAGAAACCGGCACCGAGAACCTTGATTGCAAAAAACAGCGGGGGTGATGCCACCACGATGGCACCCGCTCCTAGTGCCACCGCAATAATTTGCACACCCACCCCGAGGACATTTCCCGCCACACTCAAGACCGCAGGTCCGGGGCCCAGAACCAGTGCGCGACCAATGGTAAATACGACACTGGGTCCAGGAACAATGATGATTACCAACGCCAGTGCCAAGAATCCGAGTAGGTTAGCGGTTGTCAGCACAGCATCACACTAGTGCTCTGGCAAATCTTGAAAGTTGAAAACATGGCTAAAAATCGCTGGTTCGGACTCGTTGTTATCTCTATGGCCATTTCTTTGGTCATCATCGACGGAACCATCGTCAACACCATCTTCCCCGCGATCATTGAAGACCTGAGCCTCAGCAGCACTGAGGTGCAGTGGGTGCAGGAGAGCTACGTTTTAGTCTTCGCAGCACTATTGCTGGTGTGGGGTTCACTTGGAGACCAGATTGGTCGCCGCAGACTTTTGATGATTGGTATCGCAATCTTTATCGTCTCTTCGGTTTGGGCGGGACAAACTGAATCCGCGGATCAGATGATTCTTGCCCGAGTGATTCAGGGCTTCGGTGGCTCGATGGTGCTGCCCACCACACTCTCGCTGGTGAATGCAAACTTTCAGGGCAAAGAGCGTGGTATCGCGTTCGCCGTTTGGGGAGCCACCATCGGTGGCATGGTTGCAATCGGGCCGGTTCTTGGCGGTTGGTTGGCAACAGATTTCTCGTGGCGCTGGGCCTTTTTGATCAACCTGCCAATTGGTGTGCTGATTCTGATTGGACTGTGGCTATTGGTTCCCGAGTCCAAATCTGGTGCTCGGGGTATTGACCTGATGGGAGCACTGCTGTCGGTGTTGCTCTTTGGTCCACTCGTGTTTGCCCTTATCGAGGGTCGCATCTATGGCTGGTGGGAGCAGACCGATGGTGAGCCATTCCAGCTGGGTGAATTTATTTGGCCAAGCGATTGGATCTCCGTAATCCCGGTTGCGCTTGCTCTCTCACTACTGGCCGGTGTGCTGTTTGTCATGGTTGAAAATGCGCGTGCCAAGGCAGGCAAGGCGGTACTGCTGGATCTGAACCTCTTTTCCATTGCATCATTCAGAAACGGTTCTATTGCCGCACTGATCATTTCAATGGGTGAGTTTGGTTTGCTATTTGCTATCCCGCTGTGGTTGCAAAACGTGCTTGATCTCAGCCCAGTTAGCTCGGGACTTGTACTGCTCTGGTTGGCAGCTGGAGCGTTCATCGCATCAGGAGTTGGTGGTGCACTGAGCGGCAAGCTTCCGCCCGCTCGCGCCATACAGATCGGCGTGCTGCTTGAGCTGGTTGGTGTGGTGGGCGTTGGCATCTTTGCCTCGGTCGGCTCTGGTTGGGTGCCCATTGCACCGCTTTTGTTTGTTTACGGAATCGGTGTTGGTTTGGCAACCGCGCAGCTCACCGGAGTGATCATGGTTGATGTTCCAAATGAACAAGCCGGCCAAGCCTCAGGTTCTCAGTCCACGGTTCGTCAGGTTGGATCGGCCCTTGGTATCGCAGTGCTGGGCACCATGCTTTTCTCTGGAACCCAAGGCTCGTTGGAATCGAAACTCGATGAGCTGTCGGTACCTGAATCAAGCCAGGTGATGATTGTGGACGCAGTGGTGGACTCAGCCGGAGGTGCTATCCCGGCTCTTGAGGCAGCACTCACTCCTCAGGTTGGTGCAGAAGTTGCAAAGGACATCGTGCTTGCATCCGAGGAGGCCTTCACCGATGGCGCAAAGCTCTCGGCATGGGCGGCAGCCATCTTCTTGCTACTTGGATTCTTCTCGACCTTCCGGCTCGGAAGTCGCGTCAAGAAAGGTTAGTGTCGGCGAAGTGTGTAATCGCGTCGTAGACGTACTTACCTAATCCCTGCGCAACTGCCTCATAGCTGTCCCGGTATTCCGTTGGCAGAATGAAGCTCATCGCGAGTGATTTATAGGCTTCACGATTTGGGGTCCAGAACCTCAGACAAAACTCGTAGTGTTCCCTAACCGCCTGCTGCATGGCAGCAGAGTCAAAGGCCTCGCCGGCCCGCAGAGCATCTGCCATCTTTTGCGTGATTGCACCAAATTCGGCAGTGAACTGGCGATTTTCCTGCTCAGAGAATTTGTTTTGATAGAGGCCTGCATGCAGAAAGTTTTGATTCACTGCTTCACCAGCTTGTAACCGGAGCCACGAACCGTCACGATCAGGTCGGCACCGAGTTTTTGCCTCAGGTACCGAACGTAAACATCAACAACATTGGTTCCGGGATCAAAGTCATAGGTCCAGACTCCTGAAAGGATCTGCTCTCTCGAGAGGGTTTGACCAGGATGTTTCATGAAGTACTCGAGCACTTCGAATTCTTTGGTAGTCAGCTCGATCTCATTTCCAGCTAGAACGGCTTTACGCTCCAATAGGTCTAGCGCTAAGGATCCGACCGTGAGCTGTTGCGATTGGATGGGTTGAGAAGCTGGCCTCTTTAGCCTCGACTTGACTCGAACCAACAACTCCTCAAACGCGAATGGCTTTCCGATGTAGTCATCAGCCCCACCCTCGAAACTTGCCACTGTGCTGTCAACCGAGTGCCTTGCTGTCAAAACGATGATTGGAACCTCAAAGCCGCTGCCTCGAAGTTGGCGCATGACTTCAAAACCGTCTATGCCGGGAAGTCCGATATCAAGAATCAGTAGGTCAAAGTCTGCGCTTCTGGCCAAGGCGAGCGCCTCCTCGCCGGTGGAGGCATGCGTTACGCGAAACCCATTGGCTCTTAGGCCCTTAGTGATAAAGGAAGCGATCTTTTCGGTGTCTTCGACCAGCAAGATTTCGGTCATCGTTGAATTGGCAACCTCACTGTGAATTTTGCTCCACCCAGTTCGGAGTCCGATAGGGTCAAGTCTCCCCCGTGGGCTCGGCAGATGGCTCTGGATAGCGCCAAGCCTAAACCTGATCCCTCTATGTTTGAGGTGCCCTTAGCCCTTGAGAAAGGTTCGAAAATCTGATCTCTGTCACCGGGCGCTACTCCTGACCCCGAATCTTCAACCTCAATCAGAGCGAATCCGGATTCACGCTTTATGGAGATCCTCACCGCGGCCTCTGCTCCCGCATATTTACGTGCATTTTCTAAAAGCTGAAGCACGACCTGAACCAGTTTTTGTCGATCACCTTCAAAACTAAAGGTTTCACTCTGCACGCTCAAATTTGAATCCTGAGTCATGGCCAGGTTTTCGAGGTAGCCGGCAAGTTCGCTGGAATCGATGGTGTCAAGTTGCAAGAAGTTTGGGTCGTCAGAGCGGGTCAGTGATTGCAGCTCCTGGGTTAGGCGAGTCATGCGTCTGAGTTCCTCGGTCACCACCTCGGCAGAGTCTGCGTTTGATTTGGGGTCAGATTTGAACAACTCAAAATGGCCTTGGATAACTGTTAGTGGAGTGCGCAGCTCATGACCCGCAGCATCGATGAACAAGCGCTGATTCTCAAAGACCTCATTTAGACGATCAAGCATTTTGTTGAAATCAGCAGCCAAAAGATCCAGTTCCGAATCGCCTCTACCAACTTCAATCCGTCGGTCAAGCTCGCCCTCGGCGATTTTTCGAGTGGCCTCTCGCAGGCCCTGAACCGGCGCAAGCACCCGCCCTGCGACAAACCAGGCGAGCGCTGCAACCAAAACAAAGGCAAGGAGCAAATAACCGGCTAGCTGCAGAAGCAGCAGCCGAAGTGGAGCCGAGTAAAGATCGCTGTAGATCACCGCGATAAGCGCGCCTTGGTCTGTCGCTGCCGATACCGGAACCACTATGTAGCGAGCTTGGCCAAATTCGGTATTCAAGGTCCCCATTGTCACCGAGCGAGCCTGTGCCGAGATTTGGATGAGGTCTTGATTCTCGTCCGAGCTAAAGCCGGATCGGTCACTCGCCTTCGCGAGTACAACACCGTCAGCCATTACGAACATGGACTCGAATTCGTCCGGAATGGTTCTTGAAATATATAGCCGTAGCAATGACTCGGCGGATTCGAAGGTCTGCCCAGTGCTGGGGTCAACGCCATCCGTTGCCAACAGATTTAGCTCGTTAGCCTCACGCTTTAGGTGCGAGTCAATCTCAGCGCTATTTTCATTTAGCAACAGGCTTCCCACGATCGTCAGTGAGGTTGCCATGAAGATAAAAAGTGGTACTAGCACCCAGGCCAAAATCCTGACTCGAGCGCTTCGAATTCTGCCTCTAGCCATTGGCAACCTCGTACCAGAAATCTTCGGCAAGTTCGTACTCGTATTCCTCGACCAGAATTGGATCCTCGTTCAAATCCAACTTTCCGTCACCGTTGTCCCAACGTAGCTGAGCCAATAGCTCCTGTGAGCTGGTGATCGGCCCATCTAGCAGGATGGTAAGCGGCTGCGATTGCGGGTCAATTGGAGCAAACCCAAGAAGCTCTCCCGATGAGTTGGCAATCACAAGAAACGCGGAGCCACGCTCTACTCGGGCGAACTTGATTTTGACTGATTTGCCATCGCCACTTTGGTCCTCAATTTCAATCTCAGCCTTGGAATCAAGGACATACTCCGGGAGGGCATTCGAGCTTGGCTCAACCGAGCTTCCGGCTGAGGATTCAGTTAGCTCGATCTGATCGAAATTCAGCTCTTCGGTTGGCGTTAGCGTGGTGCAGCCAGCCAGTAGGAAGAGCGACAACAAAGCCACGGCAGGTTTCATGCCCCTAGTCCAGTTGGCCTTCATGAGAGACAGGTTAGCGAGAGATTAGAGAACTCTCATTTTTGAATTTCCGCGCAGAACCTCGCTCAGACTGTTGACATGAAATTTGAACGAGGCGTCGTGGTGCTGGGTCAGCGCAGATCGCTATCCCTATTGCGCCAGGTAGACATGGTTCAGTCACTTGGGCTTTGGGTGCCTCTAATTCCAGTCTTGCTACTAATCGGATCTGGTGAGCTGGACTTTCATAATCAAGTTGCAGCACTCGGGTCGGCGAATCGACTGTTGGCAGTATTCGGAACTGCACTTCTGATGGTCCACCTGGCCCTGGTTGCCAGAGTGCCATGGATTGAGAAGGTTCTTGGCCTTGACAAAATGACATCGGCTCACAAGCAACTGGGTAAGCCTTTGGTAGCAGTTCTAACTGCTCACATGTTGCTATCGATAGTTGCGTTTGCCGAGGTAGGCAAGCTGCCGATCTGGCAGGCAATAGCAGACCTAAATCTGCACTACTGGAGTATTGCCCTGGCAAGTGCAGCACTTGGGCTGATGTTGATTGTTACCTTCAGCTCTATCAAGGCGGCCAGAAAGTCGCTGAGCTACGAGGCATGGTTCCTGATTCACCTGCTGGCCTATGTAGCCGTGGGCATTTCCATTCCGCATCAGTATGAACTGGGCACCGATTTCATGGCGCAGCCAGCGGTTGCAAGCTTTTTCACGCTGCTCTATGCATTCGTTTTCGGGAACATGCTGCTTTTCAAGTTGATAACTCCGTTGGCGCTCTCGCTTGGAAGCGAGTTGAAAATTGCCAAGATTGAGAGACTCGGCGAGCGCACGGTCTACGTCGAGATCTCGGGCAAGAACCTTGGTCGCTTCGATTTTCAGGCCGGACAATTCTTCATGCTGCGAATTCTCACCGGCAAGCAGTGGTGGCGACCACACCCCTTTTCACTCTCACACTTCGACAGCAACTCCGTTGGTTTCACGATTGGCATCCGCGGTGATGACACCTCTTGGCTGAAAGAGAACCGGGTTGGCACGCCCGTGATTTTGGAAGGTCCTTACGGGGTCTTCACTGAGCTAAAGCGTTCAAAGCAATCCGTGGTTTTGATGGGTTCAGGGATTGGTGTTACCCCTATTCTTTCGCTCGCAAATACCCTGGCCTCAGAACCAGGTGATGTGAGCATCTTGTACCGAGTCAGCGAAATCACCTCGGCACCCCTTTTGGATGACCTAGAAGCGGTTGCAATAGAGCGCGGTCACCGCCTTCACGTTGAAGCCGGCCCGCGCGGCAAGGGTGGAGTGTTCTCTCTTGAGAGCGATGTCGAGGGAGTAGGCGATCGACTTCGAATGCTGCAGCTGTTTCCAAAGTTGCACGAATCGGATGTTTACCTCTGTGGGCCACAAGCCTGGACCGATCGCGTAATCGAGACCCTGGATGAGCTTGGGGTAGCGAAAGCACAAATCCACGTAGAGGAGTTTGCCTGGTGAGAAAGTCAACCAAGTTTCTGAACGCATCTTTAGCACTCAGTGCTGCAATGTTCGCAAGCGGTAATGCCCTGAACCTTCAGTTGTCGCAGCCTCAAGAGCTAGGGGTTGACCTACTTTCAACACCAGCTCAAACCAACCCAAGTGCGACCTCTGAGTCAACCCAAGCTGGATCGATAGATCCAGCACCTGCAACAGGTAAGCCACAGGCAACTCAACCCACAAAACCCGCTGTCACAAATCAGCCTGCCAGCCCACCCAAGCAACAGGTTCTGACCTCAGATTTGATGCCCTATAAATATGGCGACATACAGTTGCAGCTAACGACTACGGGCGGCTCAATAACGGACATCAGTGTTTTGGTTGGAGATATGAGTTACGGCAGAGATGCCGCCTATGAAGCACTGATTCAGGCAACCGTGCAAACTCAGAGCACCAACTACGGAAATGTTTCAGGTGCAACTTTTACCACTGAAGCCTTCAAGTTGGCAGTGCAGAATGCTTTGGCGAAGGGCTAAAGAGTAACCAGCAAATCAGCAAACCCTGCTGTGCTTAGCACCGCCCCATCGGCTGTTGTGACAATGGCTACCAGGTGCTCCCTTGGGGCAAGTTCTCTGAACACACGGAGAGCTTCTTCACCACCGGCGATCAATGCGGTGGCCCAAACGTCAGCGGTCAAAAAATCCTCGGCAATCACGGTTGCCTGCTTGAAACGCTGGGCTTCCGTTGTGCTCCAAATGTGTTCACCGCGCTCTGCGGATCCACTTGTGGCAACGGCACGATAGTTGGTCTCAGCCAACTCGAGAACAAAGTTGGCCCCGGCGTTCGCTGCCCTGATTGACCTGGGTGCTGAGAGTCCGACTCTAGTCAGGTTCCCCACCTGAAGTTCAGTGGATAGATAAACATCACCACCGGCGTTCAAGGTGAAGCGGCGAACTCCATTCGCCTCCAAGAAGGCAGCCGCATTCGCAGCTGCCCAGACTTTCACCACGCCGGAGGGGTCATAGTTTGCGCCCGTGCGGGCGTCAAAGAATCCCTTCGTGCGCTGATTCCATTCCTCGCAAAGCTGACGAACCTGAAGCTGTTCCGCACTTGCACTACCCCAGTCGATTTCACCGCGGTTTAGCTTGGATAGCTCAGATTCGCTTTTATAAAGACTGAAGGTCTGATCGGCCCAATCCAAAATCTCCATGGCTGAATCCACCATGCGCTTTGCCTCTGGCTCAGAGATTTCATCCTGAATCTGAAAAACGAAGAACGTCCCCATGCACTCGCGTGCGAAGCTGTGAACCTGAGGACTAGTCGTCATCTTCTTCGTCGTCGTCATCGTCATCGTCGTCGTGTTCTTCGCGCTCGTATTCATCTTCATCGTCATCATCATCCTCATAGACACCACCGGCTGGGGTTGCGGATGAGATGTTGCCACTGTTAGCAGAACCGGCAGTCGTTCCTGAGGCTCCGGCCACTGGAGTCGCGGCGGAGACATTGCCGCCTGAGGCGGGAACAAGCGGGGTTAGCGCCGGATCAGAAATTACAGCTAGCGGATCGGCAGCCGTCGGAGACGGGGCAAGATTGCCAAGGTTGGTTGCAGAGAGCTGCGAGCCCTCGACGGCAACTTGGTTTGGAACTTGGTTTTGACCCGCGATGACGACGGGCTCAGTGCCTGGGTTCGCACCAGTACTAGCTGAGCTCTCAGTGAGGTTCGGCTGGGCTTCAGTCGAGGACAGGTTGGCAAAGGCAAGGACGCTTGGCGCAATTGAGGTTGCCGCAAGGCTCAGTGAGCCAATCGCTACAGCTACGCTTCCAATCCTTGGTAGCGAGCTCGGCTTGCGATCATCGACCTGATAGGACTTCTTCATTTGATTGCCTCCTTTGAAGTATTGAACTCCCGCAATCTAAGAAATCGATTAGCCAAAGATTAGGAATCCTTAACCTTGCTGGCTATGCAAGGCTGCCCAGTAGCAGTAGGGTGTGACCATGTCCGGCAACTGGAGAATGCTCGGGTATGTGTTCCTCGGTGGCGCCCTGGGAAGCATGCTTCGGTATCTAATCTTTGAGGTAATCAACCTGAATTTTGATTACCCAGTAGGTGAGCTGACGGCAATCTTCGTGGTGAACATGATTGGTTCCTACTTCCTGGGCCTAACTGCCAGACACCCCTACTTCCAACTCGAGTGGTGCAGAAACCTTTGGGGCGTCGGTTTTGCCGGTGGCTTCACAACCATGAGCGCGGTCACACTATTTGTCGATTACAACTTCCTGACCTATGAGTTCGCGATCATGCTCTTTGGCGGAGTGGTCCTCTACGGCATCGGCTATCGCCAGGGTCGCAAGATCGCTAAGAAGCGTGACGCTTGATTAGCGAATGGTGGTTCGTGCCGCTTGTGGGGATCGCAGGTGGACTTGGGGCAATGCTCCGTTCACTACTTTCCAACTGGAAGGGAGCACTTCACTTTGGGCTTCTGACCGCAAACATTTTGGCCGGGGCATTCTTGGGCTTGGTGTTAGATACTGCAACCTTTGATCAAGCCCTTTTCACTCTCGGCATCGCAGGTTTCGCCGGCGGTCTTTCGACCTTCTCCGGAGTATCGCAGTCAGCCTGGGAGTTTTGGCACCGAGGTCGGCTGGTGCAGATGCTGCTGACCCTGATTACCAACATCCTGTTCCCGGTCACCGCGCTACTGTTGGTGCTCTGGCTGCTATAGGGCTGGTAGTATCTTGGGCAAGGTTTCCAAAGGTTTGAAGGGCTGACGCCCGGATAGAGACAAAGAGATTAGGGGGCTCGCCATGGGGCGTGGCCGTCAAAAAGCTAAGAACACCAAGGTTGCTCGTGAGCTGAAGTACTTCAGCCCAGCCACCGACTATTCAGCACTCGAAGCCGAGCTCGCCAAGAAAGCCGAATCCGACGAAGTTGAATACGTTGACAAGTGGGCTGATCTCTACGACGACGAGCCTGAATCAGACGAAGAGCGCGAAGTAGACCTAGACCGCGACTAAGTCTAGTTTTGTACAAAACTTGACACAGTTTCGTACAATTCAGCTATGGCCCAATATTCAGCTTCCGAAGCTAGAGCTAACTTCAACAACGTTCTTGAGCTTGCCAAAACCGAGGCTGTGGAAATCCAAAAACATGGAAAACCAGCCGTAGTTATCCTCGACGCCATGCAATACGAAAAACTGCTGGACTACATCGAGGACCTAGAGGACACGATCGCCCTACTGGAGCACAAGCTCAACCCAGGTGATCCCAATGAATGGATCCCCCTCGAAACTGTTCTGGCTGAACTAGACGGTACAGATGAGCCCAGGCCCAGATACCTATCAAGTTAAGCTCAAACCCAAGGTCAAAAAATGGCTAGACAAGGCCGAAGCGCCAGTGCGAGCGCGGTTGATACAGGCAATCGAAAAACTACAAAAGCCCCAAGAACTTAGAGGTGTGAAGGCTCTTCAGGGTTCTCGCAGCTATCGAATCCGGGTCGGTGATTTTCGAGTTATCTATGAGATTTATCAGGAGCAAGTCCTGGTTCTAGTAGTCCAAATAGATCACAGACGTGAGGTGTACAAAGGCTGATTACCAGGCGGTAGCGCCGACAACCAGGCCGACCAAAATATCTAGGTTGATTCTCGAGTCCGTGTAATCCTCGGTCAAGGCAGAGCTCTCGCCATCCTCGGATGCAATCCGGTGAGTCAAGCCTTTAGATTCGATGTATGAGATTGCCTCAGCCTTAGTCATGCCCATGACCTGACAGGCCACGATCTTGGTCTGCACATGCTTTGCGGAAAACTGATCGGCTGCTTGATCCTCGAAACAGTAGGGGGCTGGCTCAGACCTTGGGTTGGAAACCATCGCGTTATTGGCCCCGGCAATCAGGCCAAGAACAAACGCGATTGAGGCGGAAAGGACCCCAAGTGCCCCGACCACAACGGTTGCCTTAGTGGGCATAGCTACCGACCATTCGCACTGCCCCACCGCGCACACCCTTGGCCTCTGAGATGTAACCAGGAAGCTCGGCATCACATGGGGTTGACTCAATTACTCCTAGCTGCCAGGTCTCAACTCCGAGACCCTCAAGCGCATCAGCAATCTGAGCCGCAGAACCTGAGCGCACAACTGCAGCGAAACCAAGACCTAAGTTCCAGGTGCCCTCAAGCTCGGTTAGCTTCAGCCCAGCCCAATCTGCCAACACTGAGAAAACAGAATTTGGTGCCCAGGTGGATCGATCAACATCTAGCGACACGGTCTGCGGCAGCACCCTTGAAAGATTTGCGGCAATGCCACCGCCGGTGATGTGGCTCAGGGTTGAAACCTGACCATCAAATGCTGGGTTCTCCAAAACCTTGTTCAGCACACCGGTGTACAAAGCCGTTGGCTCAAGTAGTTCCTCGCCGAGTGACCGAGAGAACTCAGGGACCGAATCGGTGTATTTCAAACCACGATCAGCAACGATTTTGCGAACTAGAGAGTAGCCATTGGAGTGCAGACCCGAGGCTCGCATTCCTAGGACAACATCCCCGACCTGGACCCGGTGTGCACCAAGCAGCTTTGACTTCTCAACCACACCAACCGCGGCCCCGGCAACGTCGTATTCATGCTCGGCCAAGAGCCCTGGGTGCTCAGCGGTTTCACCACCAACCAAAGCAACGTCAACTGCCTTGCAGGCATTTGCAATGCCACGAACAATGTCAGCGATGCGCTGCGGGTGGAGCTTTCCGGTTGCGATGTAGTCGGTCATAAACAAACTGCGAGCGCCGGAGACCACGATGTCATCGACAACCATGCCAACTAGATCTTGACCGATGGTGTCGTGCTTATCGATTGCTTGAGCAATCGCAACCTTGGTGCCAACCCCATCGGTTGAGGTGGCAAGGATTGGGTGCTCGTAATTCTTGAGAAAACCCGCATCGATCATGCCGGCGAACCCGCCGACTCCACCGAGCACCAAAGAGTTATGGGTTGCAGATACTGCAGCCTTCATCAGCTCTACTGCTTTATCTCCAGCTTCGGTATCGACACCGGCTGCGGCATAAGGATTAGTCATTGGCGTGCACGTGACCTTCCTCGCGAATGGTTGCTACTCCGCGCTCTAGAAGGTTCTTGCCCAAGCGCTCAGCGGCTGGCAGTTCAATTGGGTACTGACCCGTGAAGCAGGCGGTGCACATCTTGGACTCAGGCTGCTTGGTAGCCGCCAACATGCCCTCTTTAGAGAGGTAGCCGAGTGAGTCTGCACCGATTGATTGCCTGACCTCATCAACCCCGAGTCCAGATGCAATCAACTCAGCACGTGAGGCAAAGTCGATGCCGTAGAAACAAGGCCAGGTGATGGGTGGTGAGGAGATGCGGACGTGCACCTCAGCAGCTCCGGCCTCTTTCAACATCTTCACTAGGGCTCGCTGCGTGTTACCACGAACGATTGAGTCGTCAACCACAACCAAACGCTTGCCAGCGATAACCTCACGCAGCGGGTTGAGCTTGAGCCTGATGCCTAGCTGTCTGATGGTTTGTGAAGGTTGAATAAAGGTTCGGCCAACATAGGCGTTTTTGACTAGGCCATGCCCAAATGGAATGCCTGACTGTTCGGAGTAACCAATCGCTGCCGGGGTTCCAGACTCAGGAGTTGGCATCACCAGATCAGCTTCCACCGGATACTCCCGTGCAAGTGTTCTACCCATCTCAACTCGAGATTCGTAAACCACTTGACCCGAAATAGAGGTGTCTGGTCTTGCGAGGTAGACATACTCAAAAACACATCCGGCACGCTTCTCCTGCGCGAAGCGCTCGGAGCGAAGACCGTTCTCGTCAATCGCAATTAGTTCGCCGGGTTCGATCTCGCGGACAAATGAAGCGCCAACAATGTCTAGCGCTGCAGACTCGGATGCAACCACCCAACCACGCTCTAGTCGACCCAATACCAAAGGTCTAACACCCTGGGGATCACGCGCGGCATAGAGAGTGTGCTCATCCATAAAGGCGAGACAGTAGGCACCCTTTACCTTTGGAAGAAGCTCGAGGGCAGTTGCCTCCAAGGAGCTGTCCGGGTTACCGGTTAGTAGCGCGGTCAGCACAGCGGTGTCAGTTGTATTGCCACCACGAAGTTCAGACTCGTGATCCGGATAGCGCTGCTCCAAGAGCTGCATTAGCTCCGCGGTATTGGTTAGGTTCCCGTTGTGTCCAAGCGCAATGGTGCCAAAGGCAGTCTTACCAAGTGTGGGCTGAGCATTGCGCCAGTGCGAGGCCCCGGTTGTTGAGTAGCGGGTGTGTCCGACAGCGATGTGCCCCTGCAACGATTCGAGTGCAGCCTCGTTGAAGACCTGGGACACCAAACCCATGTCCTTATAAATCATGATTTTTTCGCCGGTTGATGTTGCGATACCGGCAGATTCTTGACCGCGGTGCTGAAGTGCGTATAGACCGAAATAGGCGAGTTTTGCTACCTCTTCACCAGGAGCCCAAACTCCAAAGACACCGCACTGATCCTGAGGTCCTTTTTCATTCGGCAGGATGTCGTGGTTTAGAAGACCGTCACCGCGCATTGTTACCCCTGCCCACCGAGAATGGCCTTAGTTTATCGGGGAATGAGAGCTAGTCAGACTGCTTCTCAGAACGAACAGCCTCGGCTCGTTTGACACGCTTCGAACTAGCTAAGTCAAAGAAAAGCGAGAAAGCAACACCTAGTCCAAGACCAAGAGAACCAAGGGCCACCAGAAGTAGTCCAAAAACATCCTCCGAGGAGCGGTTAGCCTCCGGGATCAAGACGTAGAGCAGAGTTGCAACCACAAGACCAAAGACCGCTCCGGTCAAGGCCCAAGCCAAAAGCTTTGGCGCTCTTCTGATTTCAACTTCTTCACGCTTGTCCATAGTGACCATTAACTCACACTCAGACTCAGCGGGAAAACCGTGGCAACCTCTGAGGCTTTGGCGCCACTTGCACTTATGACCCCGGATGCGACTGCCACTTCCCATGAACTTTCACCGAGACAAAGATCTAAGAACACCTCGGCCGAGAGCTCGACCACATTGGGGGGAGTTCCTCTTCTGTGATCCATGCCTTCGATGCACTGGATTGCGCCAAAGGGTGGAACTCTAAGCTCAACGCTCCCACCTGGGTGACGCTTCTCAATCTCCTGGAGCAAATACCGAGTAGCTGTTGGCAGCTCACGATTTTCAATCGCGGCTCGGCCAACGGTTGGGGGGATCTGCTTTTTTGCCATGCGCCAATTATCCACAAGCTTCCTAAAGCCACAGTTCCGAACGGCAATCAAGGCGGACAACCGAGTCAAACCGGAGAGCAGATTATTTGCTGAGATGGGCGGCCTCACTACAGAGATTTATATACAGATTTCTATGTAGAGAGGGGGTGAGAAATGGATTCGAGAGAGGTTATCGAGAACATGGTTTCCATCACTGAGCTATCCCAAAAGAGCTCGCAGATCGTTGAAAAGGTTGAGAAGGGCGACATTCAGTACATCGCAAAGCGCAACAAAGTCGTGGCAGCAATCATCGACATGGAGTTCCTAATGCTTTTGGAGGATGCCTGCCGAGACTGGAAACGCATTGAGGCGGAAGGTGAATTCCCTGACCCTTGGGAGTATGCCAAGGTCGTGAAGATGGTTCGTCAGTTGGATCGGGGGGGGGAACTTGAACTGGTGGACTACGAGGATCTGAAGCAGGAGCTCGGATTCACTGATGAGGATTTGCAGTGATTGTTCGGTCCAGCCAGACCTTAAGTAGGGCCCTGAGATCGATCTGAACAGCGCCTCGTGCTAAAAACGATCGAACAAATCAAGGCTTCTGATGCTGTCTCGGGTAGAGCGCTCACGGGCTTACTTCACGAGTGCAAATCAATTCGAACAGGCCACAACGGTAGGCTGCGAATCGTATTCAGTCTTCGAAGCAATCAGTTGCTGAAACTAATAGTGGCTGGCCCGAGAGAACGAGCCATTGTCTACATTCAAGCGGTCCAGGTTCTGAAAGAGCTTGAGCGGTAAACTCACCAAGATGAAGATCTTGGTGGTTGGTGGCGGAGCCAGAGAGCACGCGATTGTCAAAGCTTTGATTCGCACGGGAACCCCTGCCGCAAACATCATTTGCGCCCCCGGCAATGAGCTGATCGCCAAAGAGGTCACAGTCCATCCAGAGATAGTTGCAACCGACAAGCTTGCAGTTGCAACCCTTGCCCTCCAACACGGCATTGACCTAGCAGTAATTGGCCCTGAGGCTCCGCTGGTCGCAGGAGTCTCCGACGCCCTTCGCGAGCAGGGCATCGCAGTCTTTGGTCCAAGCCAACAGGCAGCAATGCTCGAGGGCAGCAAAAACTTTGCCAAAGAGGTTATGGCGGCTGCCGATGTCCCGACCGGCATGGCACGTGAGTGCTCCACATTGGAACAGGTCGAGGATGCGCTCAACCAGTTCGGTGCTCCCTACGTAGTGAAGGCAGATGGCTTAGCTGCCGGCAAGGGAGTAATCGTCACCTCGGATAAACAAGCCGCATTGGATCACGCAGCCAAGTTCATCGAAGATGGCGTCCTGGTCGAGGAGTTTTTAGACGGCCAAGAGGTGTCTCTGTTTTTCCTGAGCGATGGCAAGAGTGTCATGCCGCTCTCCCCAGCTCAGGATTACAAGCGTGCCTATGACAATGACGAGGGTCCAAACACCGGAGGCATGGGTGCCTACTCACCAATCCCTTGGCTACCAGAAGGCTTCGTCGAAGATGTAACCGAACGTGTGGCGCAACCAACTATTGACACCATGGCACGACGAGGAACACCGTTCGTGGGTCTTCTTTACTGCGGTCTGATCCTTACTTCACGAGGAGTAAAGGTGATTGAGTTCAACGCTCGCTTTGGGGATCCAGAGACCCAGGTTGTGCTCAGAAGATTGCAGTCCAACCTGGCAGACCTTCTAATGCGCAGTGCAACCGGCAAGCTTGAAAATGGTCCCGGCGCAGAGTTCTCACCTCGCTGCGCGGTAACGGTCGTTCTGGCATCCGAGGGTTACCCGGTGACGAACGCTCCGGTTAGGGAAGTAATCGGTATTGAATCAGCCGAAGCGATGGATGATGTTGAGGTTTGCAAGGCAAGCCCGACCGGTCGTGTGCTGTCGGTGGTTGGCTGCGGACAGACTTTCCAAGAGGCTAGAACCTTGGCCTATGAAGGCATGTCACGGATCTCACTCGAGGGCGGCTTCTACCGTCACGACATTGGGCTCAAGGTGAGCTAGTGGAGCTGCAGGGTTTTCGCCACATTTACTCCGGCAAGGTTCGCGAACTCTACGAGCCAGTCGACCCACACTTCTCCCACCTAGTCCTAATTGTTGCCTCGGATCGAGTCAGCGCTTTTGACCATGTGTTGGACCCAGAGATTCCCGGCAAGGGCGAGAACCTGACCGCGATGACCAACTTCTGGTTTGACCGGCTTGATGTTCCAAATCACCGATCCAATGAGCTTGAAGTCCCCGCCGAGGTCGCTGGGCGAGCAATGATTGCGAAGCGCCTAGAGATGTATCCGGTGGAGTGTGTGGTCCGCGGCTACCTATCCGGTTCAGGTTGGAAGGAATACCAGCAATTTGGCACGGTCTGCGGAATTGAGCTTCCAGCAGGCTTGGGATTTGGTGACAAATTGCCTCATCCGATCTTCACCCCAGCATTCAAAGCCGAGCAGGGTGAGCACGATGAGAACATCACCTTTGAGCAAACCATCGAACTTGTCGGAGCCAAGGTTGCCGAAGAACTTCGTGATTTGAGCATTGGCATCTTCATAAAGGCCTCACAACTAGCCGCCAAAGCGGGCCTAATTTTGGCTGACACCAAGTTCGAATTCGGCAATGACCCAAGAACCAATTTGATGACCTTAGGTGATGAGGTCCTAACCCCAGACTCATCAAGATACTGGGACCGTGAACTTTGGGAGCAAGGCGTTCGAGACCATAGTTTTGACAAACAGATTGTCAGAAACTGGCTCGCTCAAAACTGGGATCAAACCGGTGAGCCGCCGACCCTGCCCGAAGAGGTTGTGAACCTCACTGCACAAAAATACGCCGAGCTAAGAAACAAACTAATCACGATTTAGCGACAGCGGAATTGCCCCTCAAATTCTTGGTTAGGGTTTGAATGTGAGGACAACGGCGCTTTACCAAAAACACCTTGAGCTGGGGGCAGCTTTCACTGACTTTGGTGGCTGGAACATGCCCGTGCGCTACGGCTCCGATCTAGACGAACATCACGCCGTTCGGAACTCCGCTGGTCTTTTTGACATCAGCCACATGGCTCAAATCAGCGTGCTGGATGACGCCGCAAATTTCTTGGACTACGCAGTCGTTTCTAAAGTTTCATCACTCAAAGATGGCAGAGCCAAGTACACGATGATTTGCAATGAGCAGGGCGGCATCATCGATGACCTCATCGTCTACCGAATTGCTGAGCGCGACTACCTGGTGATTGCAAACGCTTCAAACCGCGAAGCGGTATACGCCCAGCTTCAAACTCTCGCCAAAGACTTCGATGTTGAACTCCAAGATCACTCGCTCGATTCAGCACTGCTTGCTCTTCAGGGGCCACGCGCCACCGAGATTTTGAGTGAGCTAGTGGACATCGACCCAAACCCACTGAAGTATTACTCGATCGCTTCGGCGAACCTAGCCGGGATCCCAGTGCTCTTGGCTCGCACCGGATACACCGGTGAAGACGGCTTTGAAATATCGATGCAGAAAGAGCACGCCGAAAAGGTATGGGATTTGATTCTCGCCAAAGGCGGCGAGCGCATCAAACCTTGCGGCCTGGCAGCCAGAGACACTTTGCGACTTGAAGCCGGTATGCCGCTCTATGGCCATGAGCTTGATCTTGAAACTAGACCTCAGGAGGCCGGTCTGGGACGTGTGGTTGCTCAAGACAAAGAAGGCTTTGTTGGTAAAGCCGCACTGATTTCTCACCAACCAACAAAACTGCTGCATGCACTGCGCGGTGAAGGTCGCAGAGCAGCACGCCAGGACTATGAAATCTTTTATCCGGGCAGTGAAAGCGCGATCGGCAAAGTGACCTCCGGAGCACTCAGTCCAACCCTGGGTTACCCGGTGGCGATGGCTTACCTAGAGGTTTCGGAGCAGTTACCGATCGGCACCAAGTTAGAAGCAGATGTTCGTGGCTCAAGAGTCAGCTACGAGGTTGTAGCGATGCCTTTTTACAAGCGAGAGGGAAAGTAATGTCAAACCCAGAGAACCTGAAGTACACCAAGGAGCACGAGTGGGTGCTGATTGATGGCGATGTTGCCACGGTTGGCATCACCCGTTATGCAGCAGATGCCTTGGGTGAGATTGTTTATGTGGACCTACCAAAGGTTGGCTCAAACACCAGCTACATGAAAATCTGTGGCGAGATCGAATCCACCAAGTCGGTTGGTGAGCTATACGCCCCGATGGATGGCGAAGTTGTTGAGGCTAACTCAGCCTTGGGCAACTCTCCCGAAACCATCAACGATGATCCATATGGCGCGGGCTGGCTTGTGAAAATCAAGTTCAGCTCACTGCCAGAGCTACTAACCGCATCCGAATACAACGCGCTAATTGGGGAGTAACTAAGTGCTAGAGAAGCACCACAACTTTCAGTATCGCCATGTAGGTCCAACCCTCGACCAGCAGAAGGAAATGCTGGACTTTGTGGGAGCGACCTCGCTCACTGACCTAATGGCCAAGGCATTGCCCGAAGCCATCCAATACCAGGGTGGTTCAACGCTGCCAGATCCCATCTCCGAAGATGAGGCGCTAGCGAGACTGCACGAGATTGCAGCTAAGAACCGAATTACCCAGAGCTTTATCGGACAGGGTTATTTCGGAACCAGAACTCCTGGCGTTATCAAGCGCAATGTTTTGGAGAACCCAAGCTGGTACACCGCCTACACCCCCTACCAGCCAGAAATCAGCCAGGGTCGACTAGAGGCCCTAATCAACTTCCAGACCGTAGTCACTGATTTGACCGGCATGAAGACTGCAAACGCTTCGATGCTCGATGAGTCAACCGCTGTGGTCGAGGCGATGATGGTTGCCAAGCGCAGCGCAGATTCCCAGTCAAACAGCTTCTTCGCTGACAACGACCTCTACCCACAGACCAAACAGCTTCTCGAGCACCGAGCCGAGCCGCTTGGAATTACCGTCCGCTACTTCGATCCGGCCAACCTAAATGAACTCGACGAAGAGTGCTTCGGTGCAGTGGTTCAGTACCCAGGTGGGTCGGGTCGAATTGTCGACATGACGAACCTGTTTGCAAAGGTTCACGAATTCGGTGGACTGGCCATTGCAACCGCAGATCTAATGGCCCTAACCCTGCTCAAGCCACCAGGGGAAATGGGCGCAGACGTAGTCTGCGGCACCACTCAGCGCTTCGGTGTGCCAATGGGCTTTGGCGGCCCACACGCCGGTTACCTTGCTGTGCGCGAAAAGCTTGAGCGCACCATGCCCGGTCGACTTGTTGGTGTATCGGTGGATGCCGAGGGTGCACCTGCCTACCGCCTAACACTCCAAACCCGAGAGCAGCACATTCGTCGCGAGAAGGCCACCAGCAACATCTGCACCGCACAGGTGTTGCTTGCGGTGATGGCAGGAATGTATGCCGTCTATCACGGACCTCAGAACCTCAAGGCCATTGCCTCCGAAATCCACACCAAGACCTCAGCACTAGCAACCGTGTTGAAGGAAGGTGGATTCACTCTTCAGCATGAGAACTACTTCGACACCATTCGAGTGATTAACACCGATGCACAGAAGTACTTCACCGAGGCAAGAAAACACAACCTAACCATGTTCAAGGTTGATGCCTCAACGCTTGGCATCTCAATTGATGAGAGCACCACCTGGCAACACCTTGCAGACCTGGCTGCCTCATTCGGAGCAAGAGCACCAAAGCTCAGTGACGCCGAAGTGCGACTGGTCAACGAACGCACCAGCGGTTACCTTGAGCACCCGGTCTTCAACAGCTACCACTCCGAGACCGCGATGCTGCGCTACCTAAAGAAGCTCGCCGATTTTGACTACGCACTCGACCGAGGCATGATCCCCCTTGGCTCCTGCACCATGAAGCTCAACTCGGTAACCGAGATGGAGGCTGTGACCTGGCCAGAGTTTGCAAACCTGCACCCGTTTGCACCCGCCGAGGACACCCAGGGTTACCTTGAGCTGATCAACGAACTAACCAGCTGGCTCTCTGACATCACCGGCTACGAGGCAGTTTCGCTCCAGCCAAACGCCGGTTCCCAAGGTGAGCTTGCGGGCCTTCTCGCCATTCGCGGCTACCACCGCTCACGCGGCGACTTTGGCAGAAACGTCTGTCTCATCCCATCCTCCGCCCACGGCACCAATGCCGCGAGCGCCGTGCTCGCGGGCATGGAGGTTGTGGTTGTGGCATGCGATGAAAACGGGAACGTAGATGTCGAGGACCTCAAGGCAAAGATTGCTGAAACCGGAGACAAGCTCTCCGCCTTGATGATCACCTACCCATCCACCCACGGTGTTTACGAGGAAGCGGTTGTTGAGATCTGTGACTTGGTTCACGCAGCGGGAGGTCAGGTCTACATCGATGGTGCCAACACCAACGCGGTTGTCGGATTTGCCAAGTTTGGTGAGTTCGGTGGCGATGTCTCGCACCTAAACCTGCACAAGACCTTCTGCATCCCTCACGGTGGTGGCGGTCCAGGTGTTGGTCCAGTTGTGGCTCGCACTCACTTAGCCAAGTTCCTCCCTGGCCACTCGATGGCACAGCAAGAACTCACGGGCTATGGACCTGTTTCGGCTGCACCGTTTGGCTCCCCGAGCATCCTGCCGATCTCTTGGGCCTACATCCAGATGATGGGTTCAGAGGGTCTCCGGGTTGCAACTGCAGTCGCGGTGCTGAGTGCAAACTACGTAGCAAAGAAGCTCTCCGACGCTTTCCCGCTCCTCTACACAGGCAAGCACGGCTTGGTGGCTCACGAGGCAATCATTGACATTCGTCCACTCCAGCGCGATGCCGGTATCGGTAACGATGACATCGCAAAGCGACTGGTTGACTACGGCTTCCACGCACCAACCATGAGCTTCCCAGTTGCGGGAACTCTAATGATCGAGCCCACCGAGTCGGAGCCAAAGGAAGAGCTGGATCGCTTCATCGACGCCATGCTCGCAATCCGGGCTGAGGCAGCAAAGGTTGAAAGTGGTGAGTGGCCAAGGGAAGACAACCCTCTAGTAAACGCTCCCCACACCGCGAACCATCTGGTGTCTGAGTGGAACCACCCCTACTCTCGCGAAGAGGCAGTTTTCCCAACAGATTCTCAACGCAAGAGTAAGTACTGGCCACCGGTGAGAAGAATCGATGGGGCATTTGGTGATCGCAACCTCACCTGCACCTGCCCTCCGATTGAGAGTTTTGCGAAGAGCTAGCTCAGCGAAATTAGATGCTCACGAATCTGTGCAGCCGCTTCTTCAAGTGTGATCTTGTCGGTGGCTAGATCTAGGGTCCAAGCGAAACCTTGGTCTGCGGTGAAATCATGCCTGTAACCATTAATGAACAGAAATGAGACCATCAGGGCCCAAGTTGTCCTCTTATTTCCATCAACTAAGGCGTGATTCTTTATAAGGGAGTGAGACATCGCTGCGGCTTTGAGCTCCAAGCTCTCATAGGCATCCTCGCCAAACACCGTGGTCCTAGGTCTGGCCAACGCGCCTTCGAGAAGTCCAATGTCACGGACGTAGAAGCCGAGTTTCTTTATGAGTGAGACGGCTTCCTCGAGCTCGATGTACTCGGTCATGCGTCAGCCAAGCGCTGCATTAGTTCTTTGTCGTGTGTGAGGACATACTCGAGAGCCTCGGCCAATAAACGCTGCTTTGCAGATTTGGCTTCGACCTGTTTCATGGCCTCGATGAGAGCCTTCTGCTTGGACAAATTCAGCTGTTTTGCCAAGCGCTCGAGGATTTTGTCTTCTTCTTCAGTCAATCTAAGTGTCATAGCCATGACAATATGGTATCAAGTTGATACCAAAATCCAAGATTGACTTTTCTGTGGATAACTAAGCGCTTATCTAACCTGTGGAGAACTCTTACTTTGCGAGCAACAACTCGTAAGCCTGAGCCAGCTCTTCACCAAGATCTCGGTCTGGACCCATGCCAGGAACTCGCTCGCGAAGTATTGAGATTAACTCCCCTGTAACAGGGGCTGGCTTAAGTGGAGCACGGAGCTCAACGGCTCTTGCCGCTGCAATCAACTCAACCGCGATGATTCTTCTGAGGTTATCGACAACCTTGCGCAGCTTGCGAGCGGCATGCCAACCCATAGAAACGTGATCCTCCTGCATCGCAGAGGAAGGAATCGAGTCAACGCTTGCTGGCACAGACAATCTCTTGTTCTCTGATACCAACGCTGCCTGCGTGTACTGGGCGATCATTAAGCCAGAATCCACGCCAGCATCGTTTGCCAAGAAGTGAGGCAGTCCTCGGTTTCTGGAAACATCCAAGAACCGGTCAGTTCTGCGCTCTGAGATTGAACCGAGGTCAGTAGCTGCAATTGCCAGGAAGTCGAGAACGTAGGCAACTGGAGCTCCGTGGAAGTTGCCGTTCGAGGTGACTTCACCATCTGAAAGCACCACAGGGTTATCGATTACCGAGGCGAGTTCTCGCTCGGCGACCATTCGCGCGTGAGCCATGGTGTCGCGAACAGCACCTGCTACCTGTGGTGCGCAACGAAGTGAGTAGGCATCCTGAACCACACCATCACCATGGCGGTGAGAGGCAACAATTTCACTGCCTCGCAACGCTTCAAACATGTTGCGAGCAGAGGTGGCCTGACCGGGGTGAGGACGAAGGTCCTCGTGAAGAGCTGCGCGGAATACCTGATCGGTACCCATCTGCCCTTCAACACTCATCGCTGCGATGATGTCGGCCTGGTCGAGCAGAACATCTAGATCGGTCAGAGCAAGAATCAACATTCCGAGCATGCCATCGGTGCCATTGATTAGCGCCAGACCCTCTTTTTCTCGAAGCTCAACTGGTGTGATTCCCGCTTTTGCCAACAGCTCAGCAACTGGTCGTTCGACTCCGTCTGGACCAAAGGCTCGACCCTCTCCCATCAGCACCATGGCGCAGTGGGCCAAAGGAGCTAGGTCCCCCGAGCAACCAAGAGATCCATACTCCAAAACCCTCGGGGTGATGCCTGCATTCAAGATGGCGGCATAGTTTTGCGCGACTTCTGGACGAACTCCGGTTTGTCCTGAACACATTGTCTTTAGGCGAAGTGCCATCAGAGCGCGAACCACTTCGCGCTCAACTGGATCGCCCATGCCAGCGGCGTGGGAGCGGATCAGAGACTTCTGCAACTGAACGCGTGAATCGATTGGAATGTGGCGCTGAGCCAGAGCTCCAAAACCTGTAGAGATTCCATAGACCGGCTGCTCCGAAACAGCGAGTCGCTCGATGTGAGCGCGGGTGCGAGCCATGGCATCCAGCGACTCAGCAGAGATCTCAATCTGAGCGTTGTGTAGAGCAATAGCAACAACATCGCTGAAGCTCATGCCTGAGGTGGAGATTACGACCTTCACTTAGTTCCTTTCGAAAACTTTCCTACCCGAGATATAGGTCTGTGAGACCAACTGAACTCCGGGGCGATAGGCAAGGTGAATATGACTTGGTGCATCAAGCACCGCGAAGTCTGCCTTTGATCCGATTTGCAAGGTGCCGAGGTTATTGCGAAGCGCTTTTGCTCCACCCCGCGTTGCAGCCCACAGTGCTTGGTCTGGACTCAGACCCATCTCGCGAACTGCAAGCGCAATGCAAAACGGCATCGAACTTGTGTAGCTAGAGCCGGGATTGCAGTCGGTCGCGATAGCAACTGTGATGCCCGCCTCAACTAATTTCTTGGCGTCTGGGTATTGGCTTCTGGTTGAGAACTCAGCTCCTGGGAGCAGTGTCACTACGGTGTTTGAAGAAGCTAGTTTTTGAATGTCGGCATCGCTTAGGTGAGTGCAGTGATCAACTGACGCGCAATCAAACTCGAGCGCTAAATCAATCGCCCCGATGTTTTCTAGTTGGTTGGCATGGAGCCTAGGCTTCAGGCCCTTGCCCGCCGCAGCAATCAGCACTCGACGCGCTTCCTCAACTGAGAAGGCCCCTCTATCCACAAAGACATCAACCCACTTCGCATAGGGCAAAGCTCTATCCAGCATCTCGCCACAAATGGACGCGAGGTATGCCTCGCGATCCTCACCTCGGGGAACGACGTGAGCTCCTAAGAAGGTGACATCGGTTGTGTATTCGGATGCGATTCGAAGCAGTCTTGCCTCGGTATCAACATCAAGCCCGTAGCCAGACTTGGCTTCGAAGTGAGTGATTCCAGAGGCTAGAAACTCACCCACGATTCGCTCCAGATTTGAGCGCAGTTCTTTTTCTGTAGCTGCCCGAGTCAGACCAACGGTGTAGTTGATGCCCCCGGCTCCATAGCTCTCACCCATCATTCGATGGGCAAACTCTTGGGCTCTGTCACCTGCAAATACCGGGTGAGCGTGGGAGTCAACAAAGCCTGGAATTACCGTTTGACCGGACAGCGAGACGGTTTCATCTGCAGGAACCCTTTCGGTTCCGATGTAGGTAACTACGCCATCTTCAATCAGCATGCAGGCGTTCTCAAGAATCTCGAGTTCACCAAATCGCTCCGCTGGTGAAACCAGCGAAGCGATGTCGGTGAAAAGGACCTTCATGATTACTCAGTGTCGAGCATTGGCACGTGAACGTGCTTGTGGCGCGCAACATCCTGAGCTTCTGGATAGCCAGCGTCAACGTGACGAATCACACCCATGCCAGGATCGTTAGTCAACACTCGCTGCAGTTTCTGAGCTGCCAGCTCAGTTCCGTCAGCAACCGAGACCTGACCAGCGTGGATGGAACGACCCATGCCAACACCACCACCGTGGTGGATGGAAACCCAGCTGGCTCCCGATGCGATGTTCACCATCGCGTTCAGAAGTGGCCAGTCGGCAATCGCATCGGAGCCATCAAGCATGGCCTCGGACTCACGATATGGGGATGCAACTGAACCACAGTCGAGGTGATCGCGACCAATAACGATTGGAGCCGAAACTTCGCCCTTGCGAACCAGTTCGTTGAATGCAGCTCCAGCCTTGTCGCGCTCGCCATACCCAAGCCAGCAGATACGAGCAGGAAGGCCTTGGAACTCCACTCGCTCCTGAGCCATCTTGATCCAACGGCGTAGGTGGTCATTCTCTGGGAAGAGATCAAGCACAGCCTGGTCGGTGCGGTAGATGTCTTTCTTATCTCCACTGAGTGCAACCCAGCGGAATGGACCCTTACCTTCACAGAACAAGGGCCTGATGTAGGCGGGGATAAAACCTGGGAACTTGAAGGCATCCGAGAAACCACCCTGGCGGGCCTCATCGCGAATTGAGTTTCCGTAGTCGAATACCTCAGCACCCTTTGCCATGAATCCGACCATTGCCTCAACGTGCTTAGCCATCGATGCCTTGGATCGCTCAGAGAACTCCTTCGGGCTCTTGAGTGCATATTCGCGAGCATCAGCCAGATCAACGCCCTCTGGGATGTAGTAGAAGGGGTCGTGAGCAGAGGTTTGATCGGTAACGATGTCGATTGGTACATCGCGCTTTAGCAGCTCAGGGAAAATCGTTGCAGCGTTGCCAACCACACCAACCGAGATTGCCTTGCGCTCGTTCTTGTAACGAACCACGCGCTCAATTGCATCGTCTAGGTTGTCGGCAATTTCATCAAGGTATCTGGTCTCAAGGCGCTTTTGCAATCTGGAGGGATCGATGTCCACGATCAGACAGGTGCCCTCGTTCATGGTGACAGCTAGCGGCTGAGCACCACCCATACCACCGCAACCACCGGTGAGAGTCAAAGTGCCGGCCAGAGTGCCACCAAACTTCTTGACTGCCACGGCAGCAAAGGTTTCGTAGGTGCCCTGCAGGATGCCCTGGGTTCCGATGTAGATCCAAGAACCAGCGGTCATCTGGCCATACATGGTCAAACCAAGCTTTTCGAGTCTTCTAAACTCCGGCCAGTTGGCCCAGTCGCCCACCAGGTTGGAGTTAGCAAGCAAGACGCGTGGTGCCCACTCGTGAGTCTGGAAGACACCAACCGGCTTGCCCGACTGCACGAGCATGGTCTCGTCGTTTTTTAGATTGGTGAGGGTTCTCACCATCGCATCAAAGCTGTCCCAGTTGCGGGCTGCTTTTCCGTTGCCGCCATACACGATCAGTTCCTCTGGGTGCTCGGCAACGGAAGGATCGAGATTGTTGTGCAGCATTCGAAGTGCGGCCTCTTGCTGCCAACCTTGGGCGGTAAGAGTTGAACCGGTTGCTGCTTTTAGGGTGCGCGACATTGCGTTCATAACCAAATTCCACCGCAACCCTCTGACACCAACAAGCAATCAAAGCTAGCTAGTGTCTGAAATTTCAGACATACTAAAACCCATGACCAAGGTGCCGGCTGCGCTTCGAACCCTCGAGCTACTAAAGCTCCTGGCCGAGTCGCCCCAACCCACGACCGCAAACCGACTTGCTCAGAAACTTGGAATCCCGAGATCCTCGGTCTATCAACTACTAGAGGTGCTCAAAGACCAAGGTTTTGCCATTCACTACGAGGAACAAAAGCGCTGGGGTCTGGGTCTTGCAGCCTGGGAACTTGGTAGTGCCTATCAACGCCATGAACCACTCGAGCGGATGACCAGGCCGGTATTAGAAAAGCTGGTCAATGAGCTCTCGACCAAAACCAATGTCGTTGGTCACCTAGGAGTTTTAGATGGCTCAGATGTTTTGTATTTGATTGAGCAACGACCCCAGAAAAGTTTGAAGTTGGTAACCGATGTTGGTGTCAGGCTTCCTGCCCACCTAACCGCCTCCGGCCGATCGATGCTCGCCAAACTAAGCAGCAAGCAGCTTGCGGCATCGTTTCGGGGCAGGGAGCTTGCGATGAGAACTGGAGCAGGTCCCAAGAACTTGAATGAGCTGAGCGAGCTACTGGCTGGAGAGCGAACCCAGGGGTTCGCTCTTGAGGTTGATGAGGTGACCATGGGTTACGCATCTGTGGGGGTCTCGATTCAAGACAACCTAGGTCACCCAATCGCAGGTCTTGCCATCACCTTGCAATCAACTGAATTGGAAAAGCTACAGTTATCGGAGTTAGCAAAGGCGCTCACCAAAGCAGCGTCTGAGCTTTCAAGAAAGTTTGGAAACCATGGCTGAGGATCTCCTTTGGCAAAGAGCCAAGACACTGATCACTGATTCCCAAAGCGATGTTGGTCTTATCGACATCCCAGCTCACAAGACTTCGATCAGCCCCACCAATGCTCACCTCACCCCAAAAGCAATTCGCGAAGCGCTGACTCGATACTCCACCTATAGCTACACCACAAACCAAGACATCGCAGCCCAGAGCATTCAAGACCTAGGTGCAATCGAGGACCCAGACAGCAACGAAAAAACGACTATCGAGGTAGTCAAGAAGGCAAACAAAAACCTGACCATCGCTCTCGGTGGAGACAACTCGATCACCTATGCGGCAGCACTCGGCGTCTACGGTTCAAACCTCGAAACAGCAGGCCTTATCACCCTTGACGCCCATCACGATCTTCGTGATGGCATCTCAAATGGTTCGCCTGTCAGGCGACTAATCGAAGCGGGCCTAAACCCAAAGCGCATTGTTCAAATCGGCATCAACGACTTCTCAAATTCTTATGACTATGCCATGCGGGCAAAAGATTTGGGTATCACCGTTATCTCCAGAACTGAACTCCACGAAATCGGAATCAATAAAGCCTGCGCGAAGGCTATTGGGATTGCAGGCTCAGCCAATGGCCCAGTCCATGTTGACCTCGATGTTGATGTTTGTGATCGCAGCGTGGTGCCGGCATGCCCTGCTGCCGCCCCCGGCGGCATCAGTGCATTCGAGATTCGCCAGGCTGCGAGACTGCTGTGCCAAGACCAAAGGGTCAAGGGTTTGGACATCACGGAGATCGATGCCACCAAGGATCCGGAGGATGCAAGGACCGTCAGACTGGCTGCCCTTGTGATACTCGAGGCTTTGGCCGGCTACCTTTCGCGTTGAGGCAAGGTCTTTTCATTGAGGAGAGTCGCCTGAGCGCTTTTCGCGCCAGAATTCCAACCCAGTGCGGGAATTTGTAATGCCAGGAACGTGGACCTTCTCCCACTTTGTGCTGTCCGTTAGGTCACTCGTGTCTCCATCAATCCCAGGATTAGTCGGAACCAATACCACATGGGGTTTGCCATATCGGGTGATGATGGTTGACTCACCACGGATCGCGTCCTCGACAAGCTCTGGAAACCTCTTTTTAGCCTCGGTCAGGCTTACCGTATTGGTCATTTTTGCTCCTCAAATATCTGCGGCGGCATTGAAAGATCTCAATTACAAGTCAAGCAATCGTGCGAACCGAAATGGACATTTTGGGCCGACTAAAACTGTGGATAACTCAGCTATTTGCGTGCCTGTGGATAGGGCAGAATTACCCCAGTAAACTAAAGCCATTCCCGCAAAGTCGCGACCAAAAACCTATCCATCCCGAAACTGGCGGAGCCAGCAAACCGAAGGGGAAAAGTGCCAAAAATCATCGTCGAGATCATGCCAAAGCAGGATCTATTAGACCCCCAGGGCAAGGCAGTCGCGAACGCCCTTCACCGCTCCGGTCACCCAGAGATCGTGAACGCCCGAATCGGCAAGCGAATCGAACTTCACTTTGATCGTGAGGTCACCAGCGAGGACATGGCAAACGCCGAGAAGCTCGCATCTTCATTTCTCTCCAACGACGTAATCGAAGACGTCGTAGCAATCACCAAGGAGTAGTCATGAAGATCGGTGTCATCACCTACCCAGGCACCCTGGATGACCGTGATGCCCAGCGAGCCGTCAGGCTCGC
>JACCDN011064061.1_pt1 | contig 41334 bp, 39 predicted proteins | sample 7441691 | NCBI WGS metagenome assembly JACCDN01 (sample SAMN15323439, study PRJNA562643) | freshwater metagenome | isolation source: river surface water | place: USA:Blue River Watershed | collected 2017-08-16 | reverse complement strand
CTCCCCTGCCCGACCCGCCCTCCCTCGCGTATGACTATCAGGACTACCAGGACTATCAGGACTCGCGCGGCCTATGACCAGGCTGGCCATCGTCGTCAATGAACCGCCGCCGTACCGGATCCCGGTATTCAATCGGGTGGCGCGCCATGGCGGCTTGCACCTGCACGTGATCTTTTGCTGTCGGCGCGAGCCGAACCGCGCATGGGACTTGCCTGCGATCGCGTTCGAGCACCAGTTCCTGCATGAGCGCATCCGCACCGTCGATGGCCGCTACATCCATCACAACCCCGATGTGCTGCTGGCGCTGACGCGGCTGCAGCCGGACCTGGTGATCGGCAACGGCTTCAACCCGACCCATCTTTATGCGATGGCCTGGTGTGCACTGCGTCGCCGCCCTTACCTGCCGATGACGGATGGCACGCTGCAATCGGAACAGGGCTTGGGCGACCTGCACCGCCGCTTGCGACGCTGGACCTATGGCCGTGCACGCGCCGCCATCGCTGCCAGCCGTGGCGGGCTGGCGCTGTATCAGCGCTATGGCGTGCCGCGCGCGGCATGCTTTCAATCTTGCCTGTGCGTCGCGAATGAACGCTTTCGTCCGGCGTCATCCGAGCTGCCGCGACCGTGGGACTTGTTGTTCTGCGGACGACTGGAGCCGGCCAAACGGCCGCAGTTTGCGCTGGCCGTGGCGGTGCAGGTCGCGCGGCGCTTGCGGCGCAAGCTGCGTCTGCGGTTTGTCGGCTCGGGCAGCTTGCAGGCCGACTTGCAGGCGCAGGCGGCGGCCTGTGCGGATGTGGTCGAGACCGGTTTTCATGGCTTCGCGACGCAGGCCGAATTGCCGGCGCTGTACCAGTCCGCCAAAGTATTTCTGTTTCCAACCGAAGCCGATGTGTGGGGCGTGGTTGCGAATGAAGCGTGCGCCGCCGGGCTGCCGGTGATCGTGTCGCCGCATGCGGGTGTCGCCGGTGAGCTCATCGTCGATGGCAGCAATGGCTACGTTCGGCCGCTGGATGTCGATGCGTGGGCGGATACTGCAACGCTGCTGCTTTCCGACGAACGAAAGCGACGCGCGCTCGCAGAGCGTTCGCTGCTGATGGTGGCACCGTATCGCTTCGATGCGGCCGCTGCCGGCATTGTCGATGCGTGCGCTGCGGCGACCCTGGCCGCAGCGAAGCCCGAAAGCGCACCGCGACCGGCGATAAAACTCAGGCGGCCGTCAGCCGACCGGTCTGGTAGTCGATGATGGCTTGTTCGATCTCGGCCACCGTATTCATCACGAACGGGCCGTATTGCACGATGGGTTCATTGATGGGTTTGCCGGCCAGCAGCAGGAAGCGTGCGCCTTCGGGTCCCGCGATGACGCTCGCGTAGTCGCCGTCCGACAGGATGGCCGCGCTGTACGTGGCCAGCAAGCGCTCGTCACCGGCCAGCCCGAGCTGACCTTCGAACACATAGGCCATCGCATGATGGCCGCGCGTGATCGCTTGCGTGAATCCGGCGCCGGCCGGCAGGCTCACGTCCAGATACAGCGGCTCGGTGGTCAGGCCCGCGATCGGTCCGTTCAGTTCCACGCCGTCACTGCGCAGGCTGCCGGCGATCACCTTCACCTGGCCGCCGGTGGACAGTGCATGCACCGGAATCTCGTCAGGCTGGATGTCGCGATAGCCGGCAGGCTTCATCTTCTCTTTCGCCGGCAGGTTGATCCACAGCTGGAAACCACGCATGCGACCTTCGAGTTGTTGCGGCATTTCGGAGTGGATGATGCCACGCCCGGCCGTCATCCATTGCACGCCACCACTCTTCAGGTCGCCCTGATTGCCCAGATGATCTTCATGCCGCATGTGGCCGTCGAGGATGTAGGTGACGGTTTCGAAGCCACGATGCGGGTGTGACGGAAAACCCGCGATATAGTCGCCCGGATTGACCGACGAAAATTCATCGAGCATCAGGAAAGGATCAAGACGTGTACCCTCGCCGCTGCCCAGACTGCGGCGCAGCCGCACACCGGCGCCGTCGGAGGTGTTCATCGCGGGAATGATGCGCGCCAGCCGGCGCTGCGTGGTCGGGTTGGCTTGCGTGCTTGCAGCAGTTTGCGTGGTCATGGCGGATGGTCGTGTTGTGAGCGTCGTGTGTAGGCTTCGTGTCTAAGCGCCGTGTCTAAAAGTCGTGTTTAAACGTCGCGTCTCAGGCTTCATGTAGCGAGCTTCGATTGGTGAGACGTGGGCAATGCAGTGCAGCGATTTTACCTGCGTACGCGTGGCTGCCCCCGGCGGTCCAGGGGCTCACCGACATGGCGCCTGTACTCTGGCACTCAGGCATCCGGATAATTAAGCATCCGGGTACTCAGGCGCCGATATGCGCGAGCAAGGGCAGATGATCCGATGCCACCCGCGCCAGCGCGCTCGCATGCGCCCTCACCCGCACCAGCCGGTGCCGGGGTCGTATCCAGATCCGGTCCAGTGCCAGCAAGGGTCGGCACGCCGGAAACGTGGCCGGCGCCGGCACCGACTGGAAGTGCGACACCAGTGTGCGCAGCGTGCGGCCCCACACAAACCATTCGTTCACATCGCCCATCAGCAGCACCGGCATCTCGGCAGTATCAAAGGCTTGTAACAGCCGCGCCACCTGCGCACGCCGCTCGGCGGCGCGCAAGCCGAGATGGGTTGCGATCACGCGCAACGGGCTGCCGTGGCAAAAGAGGTCGGCATCGACCGCGCCGCGCGGTTCGCGCGCACCGAACGAGATATCGATGCGGCGGGTGCGCAGCACCGGAAAGCGTGACAGCACCGCATTGCCGAAACGCCGGCCACCGACGCTGAAGGTCGCGCCCTCGACGCCAACCCGGCCCAGCTGCGTGCTCAGCAAGGCCAGCACATCGGGCCAGTGCGTGCCGCCCAGCGGCACTTCCTGCAGTGCGACGATGTCGGCATCGGTCTCGCACAACACATCGGCAATGCGCTGCGGCGAAAAATGCCCATCGAGGCCGACGGCCGCATGGATGTTCCAGGTGGCGACCGTGACCGGCCACGGGTCAGGCGCCGTCATGGCTTGCTTTCATCGGCGCGCGCACCGACCAGCCGCCGCACCGCCAGCCCCAGCCCGGTCAGCAACAGCACCACGATCAGCAGCACGCCCAGCGTCTGTTCGCTGGGCCGGTCCAGCATCAGCATCAGGTGGTGCGCAAAGGTTGTGGTCAGCAGCACGCCGGGCAGCAAGCCGATCGCGCTGCCGAGCAGGTAATCACGCAGGCTGATATGCGAGGCGCCCGACACCAGATTGACGACGCCGAACGGTGCCAGCGGCAGGCTGCGCACGATGATCACGGCCAGCATGCCGCGCCGCGCCACCCGCCGTGACAAGCGGTTCATGCGCGCGCCGAGCAGCCGGTGCACCGCATCGCGGCCCAACGCAGCACCGATCGCGTAGCCCACCGTCGCTGATGCAAGCGACCCGGCAAGCGCATACAGGGCGCCGGGCATCGCGCCCCACACAATGCCGGTGACCGCGATCAGCAAGGTGACCGGCACCATCAACACCCCGGCCACAACGTAGGCCACCAGCACCAGCAAGGGTGTCAGCGGCAGTTCGCGCAGCTGCGTCGCCAGCGCCACCAGTGCCGACAGGTTCAGGAAGTCACGCAAGGGTGTGTAGCGCCAGGCCAGCGCCATCGTGCACAGCAATGCGGCCAGCAGCACCAGACCGGCAAAGCGACGCGGCAAGGGTTCGCGACTTTCGCGCGGCAGCATGTGGGCCAGCAATTGCTCGGGCGCGATGGTGCGCTCGGGATCGAAAGGCGCTTGCTGCGGAATCAGCGCATCGATTTCCGGTTGCGCGACGGGCTCGAAGGGTTTCAGGCAGCGCGGCGCTGTGGTCAATGCATCGATGACGGCAAACAATCGCAGGGGTGGCTGGCATGCCTGCAGCACGCGTTCCGGTGTCACACCCAGGTGTTCACCGAGCAGGCGCGCACGCATCGCCGCCAGGCCGGCGCGGAGGCGCGCGCGTTGCTGCGGCGGGCCGTCGGCCACGATGCACAGATTGCATTCGGTATCGCAGGCCAGCGAACGATTCGACAAGTTGGCCGAGCCGATGGTGAACGCATCGTCATCGATGAAGGCCAGTTTGCTGTGCACATTCAGGCAGCCGCGGCCATCATCGGGCAAGGCCGGACAGACCAGGCGATAGCGCGCCTCATGGCCCGCGCTGTCCACCTGCCGCAACTGCCGGTGCACGCGCGTACGCAACACGCCCATCGTCGCTTCTTCCAGCCAGCCGCTTTGCTTTTGCGGCGACACCAGCAAGATCTGGGGGGCGCATGGCTCCCCCGCACTCTCCCCCGCATCTTCCCCCTCCCCTCGGATGTCATCCGCAGTTGCCGGCGCCGGTGGTGCTGATTGCACCCATTGTGCTGATTGTCTCGATGGTGCGGCTTGCGCTGACAGACGCCGCGCCAGCGCATCCGCGATCAGGCTTGACGTGAAGTACTGATTCTCGAAAAACAGGCTGTGTCGCGCACGCGCAATCGCGTCCAGATACCACTGCGCGATTTCCCGTACCGCTGGCTGGCCGTCGAATGCGGGTTCGGTGCGGGCAATCGCCACCGGCACCTCGCTCAGGTCTGGCGTCACGCACGCCGGCCACAGGTCGTCCGGTATCGCTGATCCGTGGCATGAGCGTGGTGCCGTGGCCGGCAGCGCCTGTCCGGTCGCACGCCGCCAGCGCTCGCGGCACAAGTCGCCGAGAGCTGCCGCGACCTGGCCATCGACCATCGCCTGCACATCATGAAAGGGTTCATAAGGCTGGCCATCGCTGTCGCACCGCCTTGGATCGTTCCAGTGATGTGCGGAGGTATCCCAGCGCGCACTGGTCAGATCCAGCCCGCCGACGAAGGCCAGTGCATCGTCGATCACGATCACTTTCTGGTGGTGTGCAGCGCCGATCGGATGATGACCATCGCGCTGAAAATGCAAACGACGGTGCGTGCGCCATCCCAGCCGGTAGGCCGGCAGCCACTCGCGTTCCATCGCGTACAGCATTGTGAAGTCCCAGTTCAGCAACCAGGCTTGCAAGTCGGGCCGTGCCGACACCAGTGCGTGCAGGAAATCACCGAGCGGCTCGGGCCAGCCATCCTGCGCACTGTCCGGCATCAGGCGCATGCGGCTGTCGATATCCCAGGACAAGATGAAGATGCTGCGCCGGGCTTCGCGCATCGCGGCCCGTACCGCAGCGAAGCAATCGGCCGCGTCGACCAGCAGCGCAAAGCGCGCCGCTTGTGCGATGCGCCAGCAATTACGTCCGGTTTGGTTCAGCGGTGGCGAAGTCACACCGCATTGGACGCGGCGCCCTAGTGGAAGATCTGTCCTTGCTGACTGCGATTGAGCAGCAATTGCTCGAACTTGTCTGGGCGCACGGCTTCACTGAACAGGAAGCCCTGCACGAAATGGCAGGAGGTGGTGCGCAGGTAGTTCAGCTGATCAAAGGTTTCGACGCCCTCGGCAATCACCCGGATCTGCAGGTCACGCGCGAGCTTGATGATGGCCGACACGATCGCGCGGTCTTCATGGTCCCGTGGCAGATTACGGATCAGAGCCGAGTCCAGCTTCAGCATGTCGACCGGAAAATCCTTCAGATAAGACAGCGTCGAGATGCCGGTGCCGAAATCATCGACGCTGATGGCAACCCCCATCGCCTTGAGCTTGTCCATCACATCGCTGCCGCGCTCGCGTGCCGTTACCAGCGCACTCTCGGTGATTTCGATCTCGATGCATCGCGGCGACAAGTCATGCTGCAACAACAGCGATGCAAGCAAGTCGGTAAAGCCCGGTGCCAGCAGATGGGTGGGGGCGGCATTCAGTGCCAGCCGGAATTCCGGCAGGCCGGCGCTTCGCCATTGCGCCAGCTGCTCCAGTGCATTGCGCATCACCCATTCGCCGAGCGCAATGATGAGCCCGGTATCTTCGGCCAGTGCGATCACCTTGCGGGTCGGCATCGCCTGCAGCACCGGATGCGAGCAACGCAGCAAGGCTTCGACGCCGACCACCTCCAGCGTATGCAATTCGATCTGCGGCTGGTAGGCCAGTGCGAACTCGTCATTGGCCAGCGACTCGCGCAGCGCTTCTTCCTGCTGCTGACGCAACTGCACCTCGGTCAGCATGCCGGGCGAAAAAACCCGATAGCGATTGCGACCGCTCGATTTCGCCCGATACATGGCGAGATCGGCTTTCTGCAGCAATTCGCCGGCTTCGCCGCCATCCTGCGGATACATCGCGATGCCGACGCTGGCACCGCTGTTCACCGGATGCCCTTCGACCTCGAACGGACGCGCCAGCGCAAGGATGATGTTTTCCGCGATCAGCTCGGCTGCCTGCAGGGACTTTAACCGGGTCAGGATCACGACGAACTCGTCGCCACCCAGGCGCGCGACGGTATCGGTTTCGCGCACACAGTCGAGCAAGCGCGTGGCGACATCTTTCAACAACTGGTCGCCTGCATGATGGCCCAGCGTGTCATTGATGGTCTTGAACCGGTCCAGATCCAGCAGCAGCAATGCACATTGCGTATTGTCGCGATCGGCATTCAGCAAGGCTTCGTGCAGCCTTTCGAGGAAGCGGGCGCGGTTCGCGAGCCCGGTCAGCGGGTCGTGGTTCGCGAGGAAGAACGCATTCTGCTCGGCCAGCCGGCGCTCGGTGTTGTCGCGCATGATTTCGACAAAGCCTTTCACCTTGCCATCGTCATCATGCAGGGCGCCGATGACGCCGGTACACCAGAAACGCTGGCCGTCCTTGCGCACCCGCCAGCTGTCTTCTTCGGAGCGGCCTTCGGCGACCGCCTGACGCAGCTTGCGCATGGGCTCGCCACGCACCTGGTCTTCGATGGTGAAGAAAGTCGCGAAATCCTTGCCGACGATCTCTTCCTTGCGATAACCGAGAATGCGCTCGGCGCCCGGATTCCAGCTGACCACCAGTCCATCGCCGTTGAGCATGAAGATGGCGTAATCGGTGGTGCCCTCGACCAGCAGCCGGAAATGTTCCTCGGCACGTTGCAGATCATGGCGCGCGCGGTGGCTGTCGGTGACATCGCGGAAGACATCGACCGCGCCCACGATCGTGCCGCCGGGGTCTTTCAGCGGCGCCGAGGCATGGCTCAGCGTCACCGCCAGTCCGCGCTTGCGGTCATACAGCGACAGTTCGTAATCGGTGACGGTCTCACCCTCGAGCGCGCGTGCCAGCGGGTGCTGGTGCCAGACCCGCAAGCCGGCTTGCGTGCTTTGCTCGTGCGTGTGGACTGCCTTGACCTGCGACAGGCTGGTCAGCGGCTCGTCCAGCTTCAGCATGGTCTCGGCCGAATGGTTGACCAGCAGCAGCTCGCCGTGTGCGTCGCAGACGATCACTCCTTCACGCATGCTGTTGAGGATGAGCTCCAGAATGCTGGTCTGCCGACGCAACGCTTCCTGCATCATCACCTGCGTGGTGATGTCGGTGGCGGTACCGATCAGCCGCCGCACCCGATGGTCGATCCGCAGATAAGGTGCGACCCGTACCCGCATCCAGCGCCAGCTGGCGTCCGCATGCAGGATGCGGTGCTGGTTCTCGTACACCTCGTCGCCATGCGCATCGAGCGCCTGGCCCAGCCAGCCGGAAAAGCCGGTATGGTCATCCGGATGAATGAAATGCCGCTCCAGCCGCACATGGGGCGCGATGAAGGTCTCGACCGGCCATCCCAGCACTTCGGTGACGCGATGGTTGCAATAGACCAGGCGGTCATGCTGGGCATCGTAGATAAAGATGATGTCGGGGCTGGTGGTGGCGATGCGCGCGAAATCATCCTGCGTACCGATGGCCAGCCCTGCGCCATCCTGTGCGTGGCCGTCCACCGCGTTGGCGGCGCCCTCTTGCGTCGTGATGGGCCTCAATTGGCGATTCCTCGTCAGCGTGGTGCCCGCGGCCGCATAGCAGTCCATCCGAGGGCGGAGATTCCCTGATCGTATTCGCTTCAGCCAGCGCGGACGAGGTATTTGTCGGCACAGCTGCTTGACAAAGCTCAAGGCTTTTCGTGTTTTCAGGCAACATGTGTCGGCGCTCTTACCGTGCAGAAATAAATCTGTACTTTATAAACATGACCGGGGTCTGCCGGTGTCTGCATCGGCGGCAAGGTACACTGCCACCTGGTCTTCACTGATTCCCACAACAACACGACCTTATGGATTTTCACGTCATCGACAGTCTGGTTGCCCCGGAAGGCAAGCTTGAAGTCCTGTCCCGGCAGGAAATTGCGAAATTGCTGGACAACAGCCATACCGGCCTGCATCAGGTGTTCCGCAGCTGCGCACTGGCTGTGCTGAGCTCGGGCGACCATCTGGATAATGGCAAGAAGCTGATGGACACCTATCCGGATTTCGATATCCAGATCGTCCGTCGCGAGCGCGGCATCAAGCTGGAGCTGAAGAACGCGCCGGCCAGCGCCTTTGTCGATGGCGTGATGATCCAGGGCGTGCGCGAGCACTTGTTTTCGGTACTGCGCGACATCCTGTTCACCAGCGAAGAAGTGGCGCAGCATGCGGGCGCGATGGCGTCGGATCCGGCTGCGATCACGGACCTGGTATTCCATATCCTGCGCAATGCGGAAGTGATGCAGCGCACGATGTCGCCCAACCTCGTGGTCTGCTGGGGCGGTCATTCAATCTCGCGCATCGAGTACGAATACACGAAGCGCGTCGGCTACCAGCTCGGTCTGCGCAGCATGGATATCTGCACCGGCTGCGGCCCGGGCGCGATGAAGGGTCCGATGAAGGGCGCCACCATCGGCCATTCGAAGCAGCGCATACGCGATGGCCGCTACCTCGGATTCACCGAGCCCGGCATCATCGCTGCCGAATCGCCGAATGCGATCGTGAACAACCTCGTGATTTTGCCGGATATCGAAAAGCGCCTCGAAGCCTTCGTGCGCGCCGGCCATGTGATCACCGTCTTCCCCGGCGGTGCCGGCACGGCCGAAGAAATCCTGTACCTGCTCGGCATCCTGCTGCATCCGGAGAATCGCGAACTGCCCTTCCCGCTGATTTTCACCGGGCCGGTGGAAGCCGAAGCTTATTTTTCGCAGATTGATGAATTCATCGGCGCCACCCTGGGCCCGGTCGCGCAATCACTGTATGAGGTGATCATCGATAACCCCGAGCAGGTGGCAAAGTCTGCGCGGCGCGGGGTCGAAGCGGTCCGTGCGTATCGCAAGCTGCACAGCGACGCGTATTACTACAACTGGCGCCTGAAAATTGATCACGCATTCCAGCAGCCCTTCGTGCCCACGCATGCATCGATGCGCTCGCTGGAGCTCACGCGGCACCAGCCGCCGCATCAGCTGGCCGCAAATTTGCGACGCGCGTTTTCGGGTGTGGTGGCCGGCAATGTGAAGGTGCAGGGCATCAATGAGATCGAGCGCCACGGCCCGTTCGAGATCCATGGCGACCCGACCATCATGGAACAGATGGACCGCTTGCTGACTGCGTTTGTCGAGCAGGGACGGATGAAACTGCCGGGCAGCCATTACGAACCCTGCTACCGCGTGGTGCGCTGACTTCGCGACCGGCACGGTTGTCGCCGTGCGTTGCGAACGCTCTGACCCGACACGTTCGACACGTTCGACACGTGCGGCTTACGGCGCTTCCTGAGCCGGCCGCAGCAGGGCCAGCTGCGCCTCATCCAGATGGCACCACTCCCCTTCCTGCAATTGCAGCGAAGCGAGCGTCAAGTCGCCGATCGCTACCCTTTGCAGTGCCGCGCAATGATTGCCCGCCGCTGCCAGCATGCGCTTGACCTGGTGGTACTTGCCCTGTTCGATCACGATTTCCAGCTGATGCTCGCCGGCGGCACGACAGTGGGTGGCCTTCAGCGGCTGCGGCTCATCATGCAGCTGCACACCGGCCAGCAAGGCATCGATCAGCGCCGGCGTGACCGCTTCGGCGGTGGTGGCCAGATACAGCTTGGGCACATGACGCTTCGGCGATGACATCGCGTGATTGAATGCACCATCATCCGTCAGCAACAGCAGGCCGGTGGTGTCGTGGTCGAGACGGCCAATCGCTTGCACATCCCGCCAGCCGAATTCGTCCGGCAGCAAGCTCATCACGCCCGGATGGTGGCTGGGTTTGCGCGAGCATTCGATATCGCGCGGCTTGTTGAGCGCGATGTACAGATGCTCACGGTAGAGCCATTCATCACCAAACAGAGTGAAGCGGAGCCCTTCGGTATCAAAGCTGGCGCGGTGGTCGGTTACCACCTGGCCTTGTACGCTCACTTCGCCATCGGCGATCAATTCGCGGCACCATTTGCGCGTGCCTATGCCCTGCGATTGCAGGATGCGGTCCAGAGTCAGTCTTGCCATGGCGGCACTGTACCAGACGCGCAGCCTGCATCGGCGACTGCCGCCGCTGCTGCATAGCGCTATGTGGCACAGCGCTACAGCGACGACCCACGGTCCGTGAACCGCTTATTGGCGTGGTTCGGTCGCTTCGTCGAAGCGCTCGTCACCGGCTTGACGTGCACGCTGCGTATCCGTCATCTCGCCGGGTGCCGGTCCCGTTTTGGTGCCTGTGGGGTCGGCGGTGCCGGAAGTACCGGAAGTACCGGAAGTACCGGAAGTACCAGAAGTTCCAGCGGTCCCTGTCGCACCCGACGTGCCTGAGGTATTGGAAGTATCTGATGTACCTGATGTGCCTGATGTGCCTGATGTGCCTGATGTGCCTGATGTGCCGGAAGTACCTGATGTACCTGAGCGCTGCGCGCCCGTGTCGGTCTCGGTGCCGGTCGGTTCTGAAACGCCGGAACTGCCGCTGCTGCTTTCCGCGCCCGTGGCACCCGCTGCGCCGGGCGTGGTCGATGTGCCCGACAGATCCCGCGCACGTTTTTCGATGTCGGCAGCACGCGCCGGGTCTGTGCTTTCGCGCACGCCTTCTGTAGCCGAGATTTGCGCTTGCGCGTAGCCGGCGGCCAGCAGCAAGGACAATATCAAGGGCGGTATGCATTGCTTCATCGGAGCCTCCAGGTCATGAAAAGGACAAGGAAAGGCCCTGCCAGCCTTCCTCGCAGAATGTCCGGACGCTGCCGATTTCGGCGGCGCACGGGATGCGAGTCAGACTGGGAAAGCAGCTTGTAGTTTCATCAAGGCCGGGCGGCCTGCGCTGCGCGCGCGTCGAGTGCGGCGGCGATATCGTTGTGGCCTTGAGCGCGCGCAAAGTCGGACGCATTCAGCCCCCGGTCATTCTTCAGCGACACGTCGGCGCCTTCGTCGATCAGGTATTGCACCGCTTCGCGGCGGCCGGCACGCGCGGCCATCATCAGGGGGGTGGTCTTGTTCGGGGATTCGGCATCGATATACGCATGATGATCGATCAGTACGCGTATCACCAGGATGCTGCCGGACGATGCCGCATAATGCAGCGGCGTCCAGCCCGGCCGGTTCACCTCGGCACCGCGTTCGAGCAAGGCTTGCACGGCCACCGCATCCGGCAGGAAGGCAGCCACCATCAGCGCCGTGTCGCCATTACGCGAGCGCGCATCGACATCGATGCCCGGCACATCCAGCAGCAGCCGAAACACCTTGGCCGAGCGCTCGCGCACCGCGATGATGAGGCCGGTGTCGAAGCGCTGCTCATCCAGCGTATTGACGTCGAAACCGCGCGCCAGCAATGCGCGACAGCGACTCACGTCATCCTGGCGTATCGCGCGGAACCAGTCATCCCAGGATTTGCTGCGCACATTCAGCGGTTCCAGCCACTTTTCCAGCCCGGGCAGCAAGGCCGCGGCAAACAGCGCGCGCCGCGACGGGTCCTGCAGCGGCTTGTCTTGGCGCGGACGCTGCGGCGTGTTCATCACGCAGCGGCAGCCAGCTCAGGCACGCCGAACAGCGTTCGGAAATTGTCCGACGTCGCATGCGCGAGCGTCGCCAGGGGTACGCCCTTCAGGTCTGCCAGGAATTCGCAGACATGGCGCACGAAACCCGGCTCATTGGTCTTGCCGCGCATCGGTACCGGCGCCAGATACGGGGAATCGGTTTCGATCAGCATGCGATCCAGCGGGACGGCACGCGCGACGGCTTGCAATTCCTTCGCATTCTTGAAGGTCACGATACCGGAGAACGAGATATAGAAGCCCATCGCCATGGCCGCCTCGGCCACCGCCAGCGACTCGGTAAAGCAATGCATGACGCCCGCTACACCGCCCTGGTCGGTACCGGCTTTTTCTTCATGCATGATGCGCAGCGTGTCGTCGGCAGCGCTGCGGGTGTGGATGATCAGCGGCTTGCCGCTTGCGCGCGATGCGCGGATGTGGGTACGAAAACGCTGACGTTGCCATTCGAGGTCGCCGGTCAGCCGGTAGTAATCCAGACCGGTCTCGCCAATCGCGATCACGCGCGGATGTTGCGCAAGGGCGACCAGCTCATCGACGGTAGGCTCCACCGTCTCTTCATAATCCGGATGCACGCCGACCGATGCATAGATGTTCGGATGCGTTTCGGCCAGCGCCAGCACTTGCGGAAATTCCGGCATCGTGACCGACACACACAGCGCATGCGACACTTGGTTGTCCTGCATCTTTTGCAGGATCGCAGGCAGGCGGCCGGCAAGCTCCGGGAAGTCGATATGGCAGTGCGAATCGATGAACATGGGCAGCGAAGGAAAAATGTGCGGTGCAGCGGCCGAACGCGGCGCGCGCTGTCGTCGAGCGCAACATTTTACTCCCCGCCGTCGAATGACGTGGGCAGCCCGTCCGCTACAGCGTATGCGTGGGCTGGTCGGACGCGAGCATGGTGCCCAGCAGATCTTCAATGCGGCGCCGCAGTCGTGCGCCGCTGTCGTCGGCCGGAAAATGCACACCGATGCCTTCGATACGGCTAGACCCGGGAGGCGTTATCCAGGCGACCTGCCCGGCCACCGGATAGCGCTGCGCATCGTCCGGCAGGCTCAGCAACAGCAGGATCTCATCGCCCAGTTCGCAATCGCGCTGGCAAGGCACGAAGATGCCGCCATTCAGCAGAAAAGGCATGTAGGCCAGGTAGAGCGCATCGCGGTCCGGAATGTGGTGCGAGATCACGACCGGCGGCGCGGGCAAAGCTGATTCTGTCATGGCCTATCCTCTGGTGCGCTGTGTTGTCGGGAGCGCGCCAGCGGATCGGCAGCGGCTCAATGAAACAGTCTGGCGTAGCCCAGCAGCATGTCTTCAATGAACAGCCGCGCCGACAGCGGATGGTCCGCCACCGCGCGCCGCGCGCCCGCATCTTTCAGGGCCTGTTGCAGTTGTTGTGCGCTGACGCGCGACGACAGCGCTGCGAGGCTTTTCTGATGATGCGGGAAGTAGCGTACACGGCCGCCCAGCTGCAATGCCGCGAGGTCGTACAGCCAGCGCTGCATCCATGCGACCAGCTGTGCCAACGGGGCTTTCTGTAGTCTGTCTGCGACGACCAGCGCGAGCGCGCTGTCCGGCTTCGCGAGCAGCGCGAGCAATTCATCGCGTTCGGCGCCGGTCTCGCCGTGCGCGGCGGCCCGTGCCGCCAGCGGCGCGCCACCCTGCTCTGCCAGCCAGTGCGATGCATCTTTGACTCCTTCAGCCTGCAGCCAGGCCAGTGCCGACGCCGGGTCGGGCACCGCCATCGCGAACTGGCGGCAACGCGACAGGATGGTCGGCAGCAGCCGGTCGATGCGGTGCGTGACCAGCAGGAACAGCGTATCGGGCGGCGGTTCTTCCAGGGTCTTCAGCAGCGCGTTGGCCGAAGCCGAGTTCAGCGCCTCGGCCGGATACAGCAGCACGATGCGCAAGCCGGAACGGTGGGTGGACACGTTCATGAAGCTGGCCAGCGCACGTACCTGTTCGATGCGAATGTCCTTCGACGGCGTCTTGCCGGAGGACTTCTTGCCGCCGCTATCGTCGGCAGCGCCTGCATCGGCAGACTCTGCTGCCTGTTCGGCCTCTTCCGCTTCCAGCGCATCCGGGCGTAGCCGACGAAAATCCGGGTGACTGTATTGCGCAAACCAGCCGCAGGATGCGCAGCTGCCGCAGGCTTCACCGCTGCTTTGCGGCGATTCGCAAAGCAAGGACGCGGCCAGCGCATGCGCGAAAGCGACCTTGCCGATACCTTCCGGCCCGTGCAGTAATATCGCATGCGGCAGCCTCTCGCGCATCTGCTTTAGCTGCGTCCAGTCGCGCTGCTGCCATGGATAGAGCGCGGTAGCGTTCACCGTCGTGTCTTCGCTGCCGCTCATGCCGACTCCAGCGTGGTCAGCAACGCGTCGACCTGCTGCCAGACCTGATCGACGCTGCGGGTCGCATCCACCACTTTGACCCGTGCCGGGAATTGCGCGGCACGCTGCAGGTAGGCATCGCGCACGCGGGTGAAGAAGTCATCCTTCTCCTGCTCGAATTTGTCCAGCGTACGGCTGCGGTTCAGGCGCTCGCGCGCGACTTCCAGCGGCACGTCGAACAGCAGCGTCATGTCCGGTTGCAAGTCCGCATGCACCCAGTGTTCGAGCATGTCCAGCTTGTCGCGAGCGAGCCCACGACCGCCGCCCTGATAGGCGAAGGTCGCATCGGTGAAACGGTCCGACACCACCCAGTCACCCCGTGCCAGCGCCGGCGCGATCACTTGCGCCATGTGCTCGCGGCGCGCGGCAAACATCAGCAAGGCTTCGGTTTCCAGGTGCATCGGTTCGTGCAGCAGCAGTTCGCGCAGTTTTTCGCCGAGCGCGGTGCCGCCGGGCTCGCGCGTGCTGATCACGGTGTGACCCCGCGCGCGCAGCCAGTCGCAAGTCGCATCGACATGGGTGGATTTGCCGGCGCCGTCGACGCCTTCAAAGCTGATGAATTTTCCTCGGTTCATGCGCGGGTGGGTGGCGAAAAGATGAATCGCAGCGCTCAGCGCCGCTGGTATTTGTTGACGGCCCGATTGTGGTCATCGAGATTGGTCGAGAACTCGCTGCTGCCATCGCCACGTGCGACGAAAAACAGGTCATTGCCCGTCGCCGGGTTCAGTGCCGCATCCAGCGATGCCTTGCCGGGCAGCGAGATCGGCGTTGGCGGCAGGCCGGCGCGGGTGTAGGTGTTGTACGGCGTGTCGGTCTGCAGGTCCACCTTGCGCAGGTTGCCATCAAAGCTGCTGCCGATACCGTAGATCACGGTCGGGTCGGTCTGCAGCAGCATGCCGCGCCGCAGGCGGTTCACAAACACGGATGCGACCCGCGTGCGGTCAGCCTCGCGACCGGTCTCTTTCTCGACGATGGATGCCATGATCAGTGCTTCGTACGGTGAAGCATACGGCAGGTCGGCGCTGCGTTTGCTCCAGCTCTGGGCCAGCATCTTCAGCATGCGCTGGTGCGCCTGTTGCAGTACCAGCAGGTCACTGGCGCCACGGTCATAGAAATAGGTATCCGGATAGAACAGGCCTTCCGGATGCTGGTAGCCGGGCGCGACTTTTTGCAGCAGTTCACGGTCGGACAGGTTCATGCTCTCCGGCCGCAGGTAGCGGTTGCGGCCCATCTCGGCACGCATCTGCGCAAAGGTCCAGCCTTCGACGATGGTCAGGGTCTCTTTGATCGTGTCGCCGCGCGACAGCTTGTCCACCAGCTTCAGCGGCGTCATGCCGGGCTCGATGCGGTAGCTGCCGGCCCGCACCGGCGGGCTTCCCAGCCCGCGTGCGAGGATTTCAAGCAGCCAGGGCGACGCCGGTACGCCGGCATCGCGCACCTGACGCATGGCACTGCGCATGCTGCTGCCCTGCGTGATGTTGAATTCCACGGCCGGTGAGCCGGCTGCGATCAGCGGTTCACGCGCCCAATAAACGACGAACGCTGCCGCAGCGACCACCAGCAACACGCCCAGCGCCAGCGCTTTCTTGATAAACCCCATCCTTGTCCCCAGGCCGGCAGCAAATTCCCGGCGCCTCTATAATTCCGACGTAATGATAGTCGCCAACGCGTATTTTCCCTGATTTCATGTCCGACACCGCCGTTTCATGGCCTGACTTCCTGCTGGCCCGGGGCGCCACTCGGACGCCCGAGCGCTCGGACGCCGTGAGTTTCGCCATCGACTTCCCTATCGACTTCCCCGTCGGCTTCGCGGCCGACGCCGTCGGTGCGTCCGGCGGCGCAGGCTTTCTGTGTGCACTGACCCACCTCGGTGTGATCGCTGCCAGCGGCGATGACGTGGTTCACTTCCTGCACAACCAGCTGACCAATGATGTCGAGCATCTCGATGAAAGCGATGCGCGTCTGGTTGGCTATTGCTCGCCCAAGGGCCGCCTGCTGGCCACGATGCTGATGTGGCGTGCCGGCGATCGCATCTTGCTGGCGCTGCCGCGCGAGCTGCTGCCGGCAACGCTGAAGCGCTTGCAGATGTTCGTGCTGCGCGCCAAGGTGAAGCTGGTCGATGCCAGCGACGAAATCGTGCTGATGGGTGGTGCCGGCACGCAGCCGCTGGCCGGCACGCCCTGGCAACGGCAGGACCGCGACGGCGGCGCATGGTGGCGCGTGCCCGATGCGGGCGCATGGCAGCGCTGGCTGTGGGCCGGTCCGGTCGCGCAGGCGATGCCGTTCTGGCAGCAGCAGGCCGCCCAATTAGCACCGGCGTCGGCGGCACTGTGGCGCTGGAGCGAGATCATCGCCGGACTGCCGCAGGTGCTGGAGGCGACCAAAGAACAGTTCGTGCCGCAAATGATCAACTTCGAGCTGGTCGGTGGCGTCAACTTCCGCAAGGGCTGCTATCCGGGACAAGAGATCGTTGCGCGCAGCCAGTACCTCGGCCAGCTCAAGCGCCGCGCGCTGCTGGCGTACGCCGATGACGCGCAGGCGCAGGCCGGCGTCGAGGTGTTTGCCGATGCCGACCCGGACCAGCCCTGCGGCATGGTGGTCAATGCCGAGCGCGGACCGGATTGCCGCCTTGCCTGTCTGGTCGAACTGAAAATGGCGCTGGCCGACGGCGTCGTGCGCCTGGGCTCGGCCAGCGGCACACCGCTGCAATTTGCCGCGCTGCCTTACGACCTGGCCGATCCGACCTGCCCCCCGCCACCGTGCTGATGGATCTGTACGTCTACTACCGTGTCCGTATTGCCGATGCCGCGCAACTGCAGCCGCAGGTACGCGCGATGCAGCGCGAGCTGGCGCAAGGCTTTGGTGTGCAGTGCGCGCTGAAGCGACGCGTAGACACGAAGGATGAGCAGCAGACCTGGATGGAAATCTATCGCGATGTGCCCGAGGGATTTCTCGCAGCACTGACCGAAGCCGCTGACGCAAGCCCGGCGTTGGCATTGATCGATGGCGAGCGCCATGTCGAAACCTTCGTGGACCTCGCGCCGTGTGCCTGATCGTCTTTGCATGGAAACTGGTGCCGCACTGCCCGCTGGTGCTGGCGGCGAACCGTGATGAATTTTTTGCGCGCCCGACGCAGGCGGCGGCGTGGTGGAGCGATCATCCCGATGTCTATGCCGGTCGCGACCTGCAGGCCGGTGGTACCTGGCTGGGCATCAACCGCAGCGGACGTTTTGCAGCGCTGACCAATATCCGCAATGGCTTGCCGACACAGGAGGCGCGCCGCTCGCGCGGCGAGCTGGTCGCCAACTATCTGGCCGTCGACATCGAAGCGCTGGACTACCTGACGCAGGTACGCGATGCCGCGCAGGACTACCATGGCTTCAACCTGATCTTCGGCGATGAACACGCGCTGCACTGGATCGCCAACGGCACCGAGCTTGCGTTTCGTTCGCTCGAGCCCGGCATCTATGGTTTGTCGAATGGCTCGCTCGATACCCCGTGGCCCAAGGTGGTGCGCGCGAAAGCGCAATTCGCGAGCCTGCTATGCCAGGGAGCGCCCGATGACGCGTACTTCGAGATGCTGGCCGATACCACCCGCGCCGCCGACGGACGCCTGCCCGATACCGGCGTCAGCCTTGAATGGGAAAGATTGCTGTCACCGATCTGCATCGAGTCCGATGACTACGGCACGCGCGCATCCAGCATGGTGCGACTGCATGCCGGTGGACAGGCCGAATTGCATGAACGCGTGATCAGGTAATCCGACCCTCATCCGCAGGCCTGTCGAAGCGCATTATCATGGTGAAGTGCGGAATACCCGCCTCCATGAATTCCTCGCCCCGAATCACGAAGCCGTAGCGCAGATAGAAGCCCACTGCATGCGTCTGCGCATGCAGCACCAGTTCGGCATAGCCCAGCCGCTTTGCTTCCTCCAGCAGCGCCTGCAACACCGCCGCGCCTATGCCTTGTCCGCGCGCTGATTTGCGCACGGCCATTCTGCCGATATGCCCGTCAGGCAGCAGCCGTCCGGTGGCAACGGGCTGGCCTTCGTCGTCATAGGCAACGGCATGGGTGCTGACTTCGTCAGCTTCATCCCATTCCAGCGCGATCGGCACACCCTGCTCGACCACAAAGACTTCGATACGCAATGCCTGCGCGTGCTCGCGTACGCTGTCCCAGTCACCGATGACGATGCGCGGGATCATGACTGTACCGGCCGTGCCTTTTCGACAGCGGTCAGCACCTCACGCCAGTGCGCAGGCACCGGTTCGCTCTGACGGATGCGGCTGTTCGCATGCACATACATCATCTCGCCGGAGACCAGCAGCGCGTCGCCCCGGTAAATCTCCAGCACGAAGCGCAGTGAGCTTTTGCCCAGCGATGCACAGCGCACGCCGATGTCGAGCATGTCATCGAAACGGGCTGGCGCGTGATATTCGACCGTTGCCTTGCGGGCGAACAGCTCGAGGCCAGCCTCGGCCTGCGCGATCACGTCAGGCAAGCCGGTCGCGCGCCAGTATTCGGTAAATGCGACGTCGAAGTAATTCAGGTAATTGCCGTTAAAGACGATTGCCTGCATGTCGACTTCGGACCAGCGCACGCGCAGTGCATGGGTGAAGCTGAAATCCTGTTTAGCCATGGTCTTGTTAGTCATTGCTTGGTAATGGTTTATCGCTTGTCTGGGCATGGTCCACGCATTGCGCGATCCAGGCATTCACCCGCGTGGGCTGCTCATGCACGATCCAGTGGCTGGCGTCGGGCACGCGGGTAACAGTGAGGTCGGCGACGAATCGCTCCAGTCCGTCGAGCAAGGACGGCAGCAAGGACTTGTCCTGCTCGCCCCACAGCACGTGCACCGGCATGGTCAGCCGGAATTTGGCCGGGTCCAGCGTGACGCCGGCTGCGCCCGCTTCGCTGGCCGTGGGCGGATGCAGCGGTGACGCACGGTAGTAATTGACGCCGCCGCGCAGGCCGCGCTGCCAGCATGCGTGATAGCGGGTGCGGGTGTCGGCGTCGAACCAGTCCGGGTTCGCGCCCATGCCCAGCATGAATTTTTCCATCACGCGGAAATCGTCTTTGGCCAGTGCGGCCTCCGATCCTTCGGCGCGCAGCCAGTTCATGTACTGGCTTGCGGCCTGCTGCTCGGGATCCCGCGCCAGCCCCTCGGCAAAGGGAATCGGATGGGTTGCATTGATGATCAACAGCCGGCGCACGACGTCCGGATGCTTGATCGCGAACTGCCACGCCACCGCTCCACCCCAGTCATGTGCTACCAGTATGCAATCGCGATACCCAAGCGCCGCAATCAGCTCACCGACATCCTGCAGCAGATACTTTGCCTTGTATGCATCGACCTCGTCCGGCATATCGGACAGGTTGTAGCCGCGCAGGTCCGGTGCGACCGCAAACCAGTCACCGCCGAATCGCTGCAGCTGCGCATGCCATGCGTACCAGAATTCCGGGAAACCATGCAGGAACAACAGCAAAGGCCGACCGGGCTCGCCGGCACTGGCGTAATGCAGTCGCGTGCCGCCCGGCAGCAGCAGGTACTGGCCGCTGGTGACGGTGGCACTGACAGTGGCACTGACGGTGGTGCTGGCGCTGTGATTCATCGGCTCAGCCTCGCCTGTCGGCCGTCGCAAGAACGATCATCCATCCCCCTTCAGCCCGGCCTGCAGCTTCTCGCGCACCTGCGGCGCCGCCGCATACGGATCGGATGGGTTGCGGCCGGTGATGATGTCTTCCATGCGCTTTTGCACATTGCCCAGCGCCTGCGGATGCGAATAAATGTAAAAGCTGCCGTCACGAATCGCGTCGAAAGTGCGCTCGGCGACTTCAGCCGCACTGACCTTGCCGGACGCGACGGCCTTCTCCAGCACCGCTTGTGACACTTGCTGGCTGAGGGTCGGCGCGCTGTCGGCCTTCACATCATCGGGCCGGATCTTGTGTGACTGGCTGATACCGGTCTGTACAAAATACGGGCACAGCACGGAGGCACCGATCGGTGCGTCGATCAGTGACAGGTCGTGGTACAGCGACTCGGAGAGCGAAACCACGGCATGCTTGGAGACGTTGTAGACGCCCATCGTCGGTGGGTTCAGCAAACCGGCCATCGATGCCGTGTTCACGATATGGCCTTCGTACGCGGGATCCCGCTTTGCGCCATCGAGCATGATGGGCGTGAACACACGCACGCCATGGATGACGCCCCACAGGTTCACGCCCAGCACCCAGTCCCAATCGGCTTGCGTGCTCTCCCATACCAGGCCGCCGGCACCGACGCCGGCATTGTTGAACACCAGATGAACGGCGCCGAAGGCATCGACGGCGGCGCGCGCCAGTGCCTCGACCTGCTCGCCCTTGCGCACATCGCAGGTCTGCGCGACGACAGGCGCGCCGGCTGCGCGCAGTTCGTCTGCGAATTGCTGCAGGGCCTGCACCTGCACATCGGCCAGCACCAGCTTCATGCCCAGCTGCTGAGCCCGTAATGCGAACTCGCGCCCGAAGCCGCTGGCGGCGCCGGTGATGACCGCGACCCGGTCCCTGAACTGTTTCATCGCGCGTCCTTCTGCGTCAACGTGTGCATCAACGTGTACGCCAACGTGTACGCCGACGTGTGCATCAACATGTGTCCCATCTTGCGCGTCATGCTGTGTGTCGTCGATCCCATGCGCATCAGATCAGCTTCACCAGCTGTTTGCCGAAATTCTTCCCGCGCAGCAGGCCCATGAAGGCTTCGGGCGCAGCGGCCAGGCCGTCGGCGATGGTCTCGCGATAGGTCAGCTTGCCTTGCGCCACCAGCTGCCCCAGCTCGGTCAGTCCCTGCGGCCATAAATCCATGTGCTCGGACACGATGAAGCCCTGCACCATCAGGCGCATCGACAGCACGGCATGCAGATTGTGGATGGGCATAGGATTGCCGTCGTAGCCGGAGATCAGTCCGCACAAGGCAATGCGACCAAAGGGATTCATGCGTGCCAGCGTCGCATCCATCACCACGCCGCCGACATTCTCGAACAGGCCATCGATGCCATCCGGTGCGGCGGCCTTCACGTCCTTGAACAGGTTGCCACCTTTGTAGTCGATACATGCATCGAAACCCAGCTCCTTGACCACGTAATCGCATTTCTGCCTGCCGCCGGCAATGCCGATCACGCGGCAGCCCTGCAGCTTCGCCAGCTGCCCCACCACGCTGCCCACTGCGCCACTGGCTGCGGACACCGCAATGGTCTGGCCCGCCTTCGGCTGAATGATCTGGTTCAGTCCATACCACGCAGTCATGCCCGGCATGCCGACGGCGCCGAGGTAGGCGGACAGCGGCAGCGGACCGTCCGGGACTTTTTTTAGCAGCGTGCCATCCGAGACGCCGATCTCGGACCAACCGAACATGCCGACCACCTTGTCGCCGACCGCGAATTTCGGGTGCTTCGATGCGATCACTTCACCGACCGTGCCGCCGATCATGGTCTCGTCCAGCGGCTGTGGTGCGGCATAGCTTTTCACATCCACCATGCGCATGCGCATGTAGGGGTCGAGCGACAGATAATGATTGCGCACCAGCAGCTGGCCATCCGCAATGGACGGTATGGGCAGCGTTTCGAGACGGAAGTTATCGGCCGAGACCGCATCCTGCGGACGCGACGCCAGGACGATCCTCTGGTAAGTGCTCATCGTGTTATCCCTTTACAGTTTGGCGGCCACATCAAGCCGCTTCAGGTATTTGAAGGTACCCATCGCTTTCGCGACCAGGCGCTCGCCATCGTGCAATTCGGCTTCGCAAAAACACATGGTAGTCGAGCGATGGAATGCATGACCGGACGCGACCAGCCGCCCACCGGGCTGCCCGGCCGGCTGCAGGAAACTGGTCTTCATTTCAACCGTAACGCCGGCACGCGAATCCGGGTCCAGCGAACGGCCGGCGAGCGACATCACCACATCGAGCAGCGTCATCACCACCCCGCCATGCGTGACCTGCCAACTGTTCATGTGTGTCGGCGTCAGGTTCAGCGCCACTTGCGCGCGGCCGTCACCCATGCCGAGGAACTCGACGCCGAGTTGGTTCAGGAATGGAATCTCGACCGGGAACGCAGGTGCAGTCATGGGGGCAACTCAATTCAGTTCAGCTCAGTTCACTTCACTTCAACATACAATTCGGTGGATTTCTCTTCACGTCACGTCGCTTCACGTCACTTCACTTCACTTCACTTCGTAATCCATGCACTGGCGTGCCTGACGCACTGCGCCGACAAAGGGCTTCAGTGCCACATGCTGCGGATGGTTCTGGTACGCATCCAGCGCTGCAGCTGACGCGAATTCCGAGTACAGCACCACATCGTACGTGCACTCCAGGCCCGGCGCTGCCAGCGCCACTTCAAATGTCAGGATGCCGGGCACGATGTCGGCACAGGCGTCGAGCAATGCTTTCATCTTGCGCGCATTGGCCGCCTTGTCGGCGCCCTCGGCTTCATCCTTCAACTGCCACATCACGATATGCTTGATCATCGCTGCTTTCTGTCTGGGTCGGTATAGAACGTTAAAACCACGCATCCTGCATCTGCAGTGCGCTGGTATCCAGCGATGCGAGCAAATCCAGCTGCGCATCGACCTTCGGTACCTCGTGGGCGTGGAACCACCGGCAGGCCTGGCGCTTGCCCGCGTAGAAATGGCCGTCGCCCTTGTGCTGATGCGCAGGCGCGCCCGCTCGCTGCTGCACGACCCGATATTGTTCCAGCCATAGCCAGCCCAGCACCAGGTGGCCGAAGGCTTCCAGATACACGGTTGCGTTGGCCAAGGTCAGGTTCAGGTCGCCGGTCGCATGCAAGGCGTGCGTGACGTCGGCCAGTCGCTGCCAGCGCTGCGCCAGCGCCGTGGCGAGCGCTGCGCCATCGGCGTCCCTGTCGGACAGCGCCTGTGCATGGACGATGGTGTCCATGACCCTGGCGGTCAGCAAACGGAATGCTTCGCCCTCACGCATCATGACCTTGCGCCCCAGCAGGTCCAACGCCTGGATGCCGTGCGTGCCTTCATGAATCGGGTTCAGGCGATTGTCGCGGTAGAACTGCTCGACCGGGTAGTCGCGGGTGTAGCCATAGCCGCCATGCACCTGTATCGCGAGCGAGTTCGCTTCCAGACACCATTGCGAAGGCCAGGATTTCGCGATCGGGGTCAGGATGTCGAGCAGCAGCGTCGCCTGCGCGCGCGTTGCGGCGTCGGGCGCAGTTTTTTCTTCATCGACCAGCCGCGCGCAGTACAGCACCAAGGCCAGCCCGCCTTCGACATAGGCCTTTTGCGCGAGCAGCATGCGCTTCACATCCGCATGCTCGATGATCTTGACCTGCGGCTGCGCCGGGTCCTTCGCCTGCGGATGCCGGCCCTGCGGACGGTTGCGCGCATAGTCGAGCGCATGCAGGTAGCCGGTATAACCGAGCATCACCGCACCGAGACCGACACCAATGCGTGCCTCGTTCATCATGTGGAACATCGCTGCCAGCCCCTGATGCAGCGTGCCGACCAGATGGCCGATGGCACCCGCTTGTCCACCGGGGCTGAACTTGCCTTCACCAAAATTCAGCAGGCAATTGGTGGTGCCGCGATAGCCCATCTTGTGGTTCAGACCAGCGAGCGCGATGTCATTGCGCTCGCCCAGGCTGCCATCGGCCCGCACCAGGAATTTCGGCACCACGAACAGTGAAATGCCCTTCACGCCCGGGATCAGCTTGCCATCCGGCCCCGGCACCTTGGCCAGCACCAGATGCACGATGTTCTCGGCCAGTTCATGCTCGCCGCCCGAGATCCACATCTTGTTGCCGCGCAGTCGGTAACTGCCATCGGGCTGCGGCTCGGCACGGGTTGTGATGTCGGACAAGCTGGAGCCGGCCTGCGGCTCGGACAGGCACATGGTGCCGAAGAAGCGCCCGGCCAGCATGGGCTTCACATACAGGTCAATCTGTTCGGGGGTTCCGCACTTGAGCAAGGTGTTCGCATTGCCGATGGTAAGCATCGGGTAGCCGGCCGTCGCGACATTGGCGCCCTTGAACCATGCAAAGCCGGCCTTCTCGACCACACAGGGCAGCTGCATGCCGCCCAGCTCCTGGTCTTGTCCGGCCGCCATCAGGCCGGCTTCACAGAAAGCTTTCAGCGCGGTGCCGACTTCGGGAATCAGCGTGACCTTGTCACCGTCGAAGCGGGGCTCGTTCAGGTCTGCGGTGCGGTTGTGCGGCGCGAATTGCTCGCTCGCGAGTTGCTCGCACAGGTCGAGCACCGCATCGAAGGTTTCGCGGTTGTGATCGGCAAAGCGCGGACGCGCGCACAGCGCGTCCACATCCAGCCATTCATACAGCAGGAAGTCGAGATCGCGACGCGACAGGATCAGCGAAGCTGCAGTCACCGGACTTACAGCACTTCAAACAGCCCGGCCGCACCCTGTCCGCCGCCGATGCACATGGTCACCACCACATACTTCGCGCCGCGCCGCTTGCCCTCGATCAGCGCATGGCCGGTCAGGCGCGCGCCCGACATGCCGTACGGATGGCCCAGCGCGATCGCGCCGCCGTTCACGTTCAGGCGGTCCATCGGGATCCCCAGCTTGTCGGCGCAATACAGCACCTGCACCGCGAAGGCTTCGTTCAATTCCCACAGGCCGATGTCTTCCATCTTCACGCCGGTCTGCTTCAGCAGCTTCGGGATGGCAAACACCGGCCCGATGCCCATTTCATCCGGCTCGCAACCGGCGATCGCAAAGCCGCGAAACACGCCCAGCGGCTTGCCGCCGGCCTTGGCGGCGGCCTTGTCGCTCATCACGATCGCCACCGACGCGCCATCGGAAAACTGGCTCGCATTGCCGGCCGCGACCACGCCTCCCGGCACTGCGGTACGGATCTGCGACACGCCTTCATACGTGGTGTCGCCACGGATGCCCTCGTCGGCCGTGACTGTCACTTCGCGGGTGACGATCTGGCCGGTGTTCTTGTCGGCGACCGCCATGCGGGTGGTGACGGGCACGATTTCATCATCGAACTTGCCGGCTTCGCGCGCGGCAGCGGCACGCAACTGGCTCTGCACGCCATAATGGTCCTGGCGGTCACGCGCAATGTGGTAGCGCTTCGCGACGTTCTCTGCCGTCTGCAGCATGGGCCAGTAGATTTCGGGCTTGTGCTCGGACAGCCAGTCTTCCTTGAACATGTGCATGTTCATTTCGTTCTGCACGCAGGAGATCGATTCGACACCGCCGGCCGCGTAGACATCGCCTTCGCCGGCGATGATGCGATGCGCGGCGCTCGCAATCGTCTGCAAGCCCGATGAACAGAAACGGTTGATGGTGACGCCGCCGGTGCTGACCGGGCAGCCGCCGCGCAGCGCGATCTGGCGCGCAATATTCCAGCCGGTCGCGCCTTCCGGGTTCGCGCAGCCCATCATCACGTCTTCGACCTGTGAAGGCTCGATGCCGGCGCGTTCGATGGCAGCGGCGAGCGCAGCGCCGCCCAGCGTTGCGCCATGGGTCATGTTGAAACTGCCCTTCCAGGATTTGGCGAGCGGCGTACGGGCGGTCGAAACGATGACGGCGTCGGTCATGAGGGTCTCCGGATTTTCTGTTTTTGTAAGCTTTTGCCGCGCACGCCGGCCAGCGCATGCGCCGGCATCGTTCGTGCACGAAAAGTCGTTTTCGAGAATAGCATAGTTGTATGCACGATCGTTCTATTCGACCGGCTGGCACAGTGCGCGATCACCTTGTCTCGGGTGCCCGCGCCGTAAGGTTCTGTAAGTTTCGAGCAAGCGCCGCGTAAGCTTTGCTGCCTACACTCCGGCAAGTTGCACATCAGGCACCCACAAGTCGCCGCCCCGCGCGCCATGCAGGCAAACCGCGCTTGCAGCCCCTTGTGAATGCCCGCTGCGCAATCAGATTCACCACCGATAAAATCAAGGAGACATCATGGCAACTGCCCAGGCTACGGCTGGCATCACTGCCGAAGAGCGAAAGGTCATTTTCGCTTCTTCGCTCGGCACCGTTTTCGAATGGTATGACTTTTACCTGTACGGTTCGCTGGCAGCGATCATCGCGAAACAGTTCTTCGCCGGTACCGACCCCAGCACAGCGTTCATCTTCGCGCTGCTGGCATTTGCAGCGGGCTTTATCGTTCGCCCCTTCGGTGCGATCGTCTTCGGCCGCCTCGGCGACATGGTGGGTCGCAAGTACACCTTCCTCGTGACCATTCTGCTGATGGGCCTGGCGACCTTCATCGTCGGCCTGTTGCCCAACTACGCGAGCATCGGCATCGCGGCGCCGATCATCCTGGTGTCGCTGCGTATCCTGCAGGGCCTGGCGCTCGGCGGCGAATACGGCGGTGCAGCCACCTATGTGGCCGAGCACGCACCGGACAACAAGCGCGGTGCATTCACTGCGTGGATCCAGACCACCGCGACGCTGGGCCTGTTCCTGTCGCTGATGGTGATCCTGGCCACCCGTACCGCCATTGGTGAAGAGGCATTCGCTGAATGGGGCTGGCGCATTCCGTTCCTGGTGTCGGTCTTCCTGCTCGGTATTTCGGTCTGGATCCGTCTGTCGATGAATGAATCACCGGCCTTCCAGAAGATGAAGGAAGAAGGCAAGATTTCGAAGGCGCCGCTGTCGGAAGCCTTTGGCCAGTGGAAGAACCTGAAGCTGGTGATCCTGGCTCTGGTCGGCCTCACCGCCGGTCAGGCCGTGGTCTGGTACACCGGCCAGTTCTATGCTCTGTTCTTCCTGACGCAGACACTGAAGGTCGATGGCGCCACTGCCAACATCCTGATCGCGGCTTCGCTGCTGATCGGCACGCCGTTCTTCATCGTGTTCGGCGCGTTGTCCGACAAGATTGGTCGCAAGCGCATCATCATGGCCGGCTGCGTCATTGCTGCCGTCACCTACTTCCCGATCTTCAAGGCACTGACGCACTATGCGAACCCGGCACTGGAAGCCGCACAAGTGTCGTCGCCGGTGAGCGTGATTGCCGATCCGGCAGAGTGCCAGTTCCAGTTCAACCCGACCGGCACCAAGAAGTTCACATCCTCTTGCGATATCGCGAAAGCGAAACTGGCGGCTGCGTCGGTCAACTATGAAAACGTCGCAGCACCGGCCGGCACGCCGGCAGTGATCAAGGTGGGCGACAAGGAGCTGGCATCGTACAGCGCCGCCGGTCTGTCGAAGGAAGACGCCGCTGCGAAGGACAAGGAGTTCAGCGACGCACTGAAGGAAATGATCAAGGAAGCGGGTTATCCGGCCAAGGCCGACCCGTCGCAGATCAACAAGCCGATGGTGCTGCTGCTGCTGTTCATCCTGGTGATCTACGTGACCATGGTGTATGGCCCGATCGCGGCGATGCTGGTCGAGATGTTCCCGACCCGTATCCGCTACACGTCCATGTCGCTGCCCTACCATATCGGTAACGGTTGGTTCGGTGGCCTGTTGCCGACCACCGCGTTCGCACTGGTCGCTTTCAAGGGCGATATCTATTACGGCCTGTGGTATCCGATCATCATCGCGCTGGCGACAGCCGTGATCGGTACCTTGTTCGTGAAAGAGACCAAGGACAACGACATCAACGATCACTGAGATCGTCCCTGATCAGGCGCTCCCTCCCGGGGATGCGCTGCACGGAAACCGCCGGCCTGTGCCGGCGGTTTTTTTTCGTCCGGCGCTGCGTTGGCAGCTTACTAGTGACATCAGGGCGACAACGCGGTGACGCCACCACAGCCGCCGGGCGCGGCGCTGGGGGGACCCTGTGCGCGACATGGGATTACCCAAACTGGTGCGTCCGGAAGCCCGCATTTCCGTTGCCTTATCACGACAGGATTGCCGCCCGACACCGGCCGGCACTGGAAATGCGCGCCTTTCAGCACTGGCCCCCCTTTTGTCGGGGAACCGGATTGATTAGAGTCTGACCTTGAGAAAGTTAAACTTTTAATAATTAAAATTGATGTGAGGAAATGCGAGAGCCGGCCTGCAGCGCCCGGCCACGCGAGGGGAAGACCGCATGGACATCGAATGGCTGGAAGACTTCCTCGTACTGTCGGACCTGTCCAGTTTCACGCGCGCGGCACAGGCGCGCAATGTGACGCAATCGGCGTTCAGCCGACGCATACGTTCACTCGAAGAATGGATAGGCATACCGCTGGTCGATCGCGATACCGTACCGCCGAGATTGACGATGGCCGGTCATTTGTTCCGCGACGCTGCGCGCGAAATGGTCAGGCAGCTGCACGATACCCGCATCGCGCTCGGGCACCGCAGCAAAGCCTTCTCCGGCATCAAACTGTTTGTCGCATACTCGCTCACACAGCATTTTCTGCCGCAATGGATAGACCATGTGAACCAGCACATCAGCGGACTGAAGTTCGAGATCCTGGCCGGCGAAACTTATGACGGGCTGGTCGCATTGTCCGGCAGCCGCTGCGATCTGTTGATGGTCTATCACACGCCCGTGGTGCCGATAGCGGTGGACGAACGTGCATGCCCTTCCATCATCCTCGGCAACGATCGCGTGGTCCCGGTGTGCAAGGCGAATGAAGATGGCGAAGCAATCTACCTGCTGTCCGAAGCGCGCGTGCGCAACCTGCCCTTGCTCGCCTATCCACCTGAAACCTTTTTCGGCCGCCTGTGCAATGGCCTGATTCGCTTTCGCCCGAGCGACCCCTACTTCAATGTCGTTGCGCAGAGCCCGCATCCGCGCATCCTGCAATCGCTGGCCTGCACCGGGCTGGGCATTGCATGGCTGCCCGAGAGCATGGTGCGCGACGACCTGCAGGCGCGTCGGCTCGCACTGGCCGGTGGCAGTGAATGGAGCACGGCGGTCGAAATCCGCTTGTACGCATCGCATGAACGTTCGCGACTGCTGCAAGCCGGCTTGTGGGAAACCCTGAAGGAAGCGCAAGAACTGCGCATGGATGTCGGCACATGAAGCTCTGCCTGCAAGTGCTCGGCGAGCGTCTGCTGGCACGCGTGACCCGGGAGCTGGCCAGACCGGACTCGGCCTTCCCGCGACAGTTCGGTGTCGGTCTGCCCTTGCAGTGGCAGATCGCGCGACTCGATGCGTGGCCAGACAGATGTTCAACGGCTGATCCGGCAAGCTCACGCGCCGCAAGTCGCGCCACGGTGCTGCTGGTCGAAGCGCAGGATGCGGTGGTGGTCGATCAGTTGTGGTCCCTCGCCAGCCGTGAATACCATGCGATCGCCGGTAGCAATACATCGGCGTTTCAACCTATTCCGGTGATCGTGGTGTTCGATCGCGAACTGCCCACCGCCAGCCTGCTGGATCTGCCAGCCATCGTCAGCGACTGGGTGAGTGGCAGCGATGCGATGCATGACCTGGTGCGCCGCATCGTCTTCGTGCTGAAGCAACGGCATTTGCTGGTGCTCGAGCCGGACAGCGCGCGTCTGTCATTGGCAGTCGAGCAGCGCCGCCTGCATTACGGCGACAAATCCACCGTGCTCACGCCGTATGAAGTGTCGCTGGCCGAACTGTTCCTCGCACGCTTGGGCAGCGTCGTACCGATGGACGAGCTGCAGTTGATGTTCAGGCTCGCCGGACGTTCTGTCGAAGGCAGCAATATGCGCGTGACGATGTTCCAGCTGCGCTTCAAGATCGAAGCACTAACCCGCTGCCATTACACGCTGACCTGTACGTACGGCCTGGGCTATGTGCTCAGGCCAGGCAAGTCTGTCGCTACGCGTGCGAGCTCGGACTCCGGTTCAGACACGCGCTCGCGCAACGGCAGCGCTGATCACCGGTGCTGCATAGCGCCGGCAATATAGCGCCGGCGACATAGCGCCGGCTGCTTGCACAACGCGTCATGCCTGCATCGTCTGTGCTGACTGTGCCAGATTGGCCAGCCGGGTGATCAGGTCACTGTCACGCAAGCGCTTGACCCACCAGTCCAGCGCCGCACCGCGTTCGCCAGTGCGCCATGCGATGCAAAATTGCTCAGGTGGCCGTGTTTCCTCGACTTCTTTTTCGATCAGCTTGCCGGCTGCGATGGCGGGCTTGACCCACGCTGCGGGTAAATAGCCGCCGCCCAGACCGGCCAGCTGGAAATTGAATTTGTCGGCCATGCCCTGCACGCTCAGCGTGTCCTGACCCATCAACAGACCCACGGTACGCGGCGGCAGACGGCGTGCGGTATCGGCCACGGCAACCATCCGGTGCGACATCAGGTCTTCCTTGCGCAGCGGGCGATCGACTGCCGCCAGCGGATGCGAGGGCGCGACCACGAACACGAAGGCCAGCGACCCCAGCGGTGCCGTGCTGTAGCCCCCGCCCGGCGGCCCTTCGCCGGCCGCGCCAATCACCAGGTCCACGCGGCGATCGAGCAGCGCTTCCCAGGTGCCGGACAAGGCTTCGTAGGACAGCCGCAGCCGCGTGCTGTCAGTCGCCTGGTAGAAGTCGCGAATGTCGTCTGCCAGCAGCAGCGCCGGGAACAGCACATCGAGCGCCATCGAAAACTCCGCTTCCCAACCGCTGGCGACGCGCCTGAGCTTGTGCTCCAGGTCGCGCGCCGCCAGCAGCAGGTGCCGGCCTTCGTCAAGCAGCGTGCGGCCAGCCTCGGTCAGCGTCACGCGCGGGCCGGCGCGCTCGAACACTTGCAGGCCGAGATCTTCCTCCAGCCTGGCGACCGCATAGGACACGGTGGACGGCACCCGGAACAGCTCTTTCGCAGCCGCTGCAAAGGAGCCGCCGCGGTCGATCGCATCGATCACTTGCAGCGCATCGAGACTCAGTTTTAGCATGGGTCAGCCATATTCGAAATTTTCGATGATATATCAGCAAATTTTCCGCTTTTGTTCCTCGCCGCAAACAAGGATACTCGCAGCTCATCGCAATTCCGACGAAATAAGTCAGGATTATTCGGCGTCGTTCGACGTGATTTGCGGCGACATTGATTCGAAATTATTGCATGTCAGGAGCCACCATGATCGAGATTCGCAAGGCAGACGATCGCGGCATCGCCAACTTCGGCTGGCTGGATTCGCGCCACAGCTTTTCCTTCGGCAGCTATTACGACCCGCGCCACACCGGCTTCGGCCCGCTGCTGGTGATCAATGACGACCGCGTGCAGCCGGCGCGCGGCTTCGGCACCCACGGCCATCGCGACATGGAGATCATCTCCTACGTGCTGGAAGGCGAGCTTGCGCACAAGGACAGCATGGGCAATGGCTCGGTGCTGCGCTATGGCGATGTGCAGCGCATGAGCGCCGGCACCGGCGTGATGCACAGCGAGTTCAACAACTCGCCGAACCAGCTGGTGCACTTCCTGCAGATCTGGATTCAGCCCGCGCTGCAAGGCATTGCCCCCGGCTACGAGGAAAAACATTTCGACACCGATTCCAAGCGCGGTCGCCTGCGGCTGATCGCGTCGCCCGATGGTGCCGAGGGCTCGGTCACCATCCATCAGGATGCGCGTCTGTATGCGTCGCTGCTGAATGGCGACGATGCCGTGACGCATACGCTGGCACCGGGCCGGCGCGCGTATGTGCACCTGATCCGCGGTGCTGCCGACGTGAATGGCACGCGCCTGCACACCGGCGATGCGCTCAAGCTCGAAGGCGAAACCAGCGTGCAGGTGTCGGGGGCCGACGCGGCCGAGCTGTTGCTGTTCGACCTGCCCTGACGCTTACCCACCGACGGCACCGACAGCACCGACGGCGCCCACACCACCGACAACACTGACATCACTGACACCACCCTCAACCCAGCAAAGGAAGCCAGCAACATGACCACCATCCTCTACCTGAACAGCAGCGTGCGCAGCACCGGCTCGGTATCGCGCCAGCTGAGCGGCGAATTCATCGAAAAGCTGAAGTCTGCGCATCCGAACGCCAAGGTCGTCACCCGCGACCTCGCCGCGCAGCCGCTGCCGCATTTGTCCGAGGCGATGGTCGGTGCGTATTTCACGCCGCCCGAGCAACGCAGCGACGAGCAACAGCAGATGATCCGGCTGTCGGATGAAGTCGTGGCCGAGCTGATGTCGGCCGACATCGTTGTGGTCGGCGCGCCGATGTACAACTTCTCGGTCAGCTCGACGCTGAAGTCCTGGATCGACCATGTGGCCCGTGCCGGCGTCACCTTCAAGTACACCGAGACCGGCCCGGTCGGCCTCGTGCACGGCAAGAAGTTCGTGATCTTCACGTCGCGCGCCGGCGTGTACAGCAGCGGCCCGGCGCAGGCGATGGATTTCCAGGAAACCTACCTGCGCGGCGTGCTCGGCTTCCTCGGCATTACCGATGTGAGCTTCATCAGCGCCGAGGGCCTGGCCATGGGTGATGAGGCTGTCAATACCGCGCTGGCCCATGGCCGCAGCGCCATGGACGCGCTGATTGCGGCATAATTCGGTCTGACCACCGGAATGCGGCGGGCGCGAGGTAGCGCGACGCCGCATTTTTTTCACGCTTTACCATGTCGCCACCCGATCCCTCCCGCCTTTTGTCTTCCGCTTCGCCGTCGCCGCTGCTGACGCATGCGGCCAGCTGCGCGCTGCCCACACCGTGGGCCACGTTCCAGCTGCACGCGTTCATCGAGACCGCGACCGGCAAGGAGCATCTGGCGCTGGTGCTGGGCGAGGTCGGCGACGGCCAGCCGGTGCTGGCTCGACTGCATTCCGAATGCCTGACCGGCGACACGCTGTTCAGCCAGCGCTGCGACTGCGGCGCGCAACTTGAAAATGCGATCAAGCGCATCGCCGGCGAAGGCCGTGGCATCCTGCTCTACCTGCGTCAGGAAGGACGCGGCATCGGGCTGGTGAACAAGATCCGCGCGTATGGCTTGCAGGAAGGCGGCGCCGATACCGTCGAAGCCAATCACCAGCTCGGCTTCGATGCCGATCTGCGCGACTACGCCATCGTCGAGCCGATGCTGGCGCACTTCGGCATCCGCGAGCTGAAGCTGATGACCAACAACCCGCGCAAGATCGCCGCGATGCAAGGCCTCGCAATCAGTGCGGAGCGCATCGCGCATGTGACCACCTCCACCGATCACAATGCGCACTACCTTGCCACCAAGGCCAGCAAGCTTGGCCACCTGCTGAACCACGCACCGGCGCACGCCGATACACCGTCTGAAGACTGAGCCGCCATGCGCGGCGGCAGAACAGACGCCGCGCGGCGACCCTTGTTCGCCCTCAATCGTTCCCACCCGGTTCGCGCAAATCGCTGCGATCCTTGAGCAAGCTCAAATAACGTCTGGCAAGCTGCCGTAACCTGCACACGAGGGACTTGCTGCAGTCTCCTCGAACTTGCCTAAATCCCCTTTTAGGTTTGCGCTCTCCCCCCGGGAGAGCTTTTTTTTGGGCCATGATGCCGCGTTGCCATGGCGGGCCGCGCTTGCGGCACGCCGGCTGCCCCGAAAATATTTTTTCCGGCGCACCCCCTGCTGCAATGCAATCTGCACACCCCCCGGCGCGGCGCGGATGAGCCCGGTGCGCCCCTGTCCTTCCCACTGATTTTCCGTCGTCGTTGCCTGCTTTTGCGACGCACCATCCCTTCGGAATCGCGTCGGAAAATTCCCCTGCGCGTAGTAGTGCAGTACTACCCAAACCCGCATTCCTCAGGAAATAATCGATACGCTTTCAGTACCGTCCTGTCCGGGGCCACGGTACCGGACAAAGATCCGGGCCGCGCTCGCCGCGGGACCAATGCAACAGGAAGGCAGTACTGCACGTCGGCGCACATCACGACGCGCAGCAATCACAAAAAAGCAGAGGAGACAACGATGTCCACACCCCACCAGCCCAAGCGCCGGCAATTCTTCAAGATTGCATCCGCCGGTTCTGCTGCTGCCGCGACGGGCGGCATACCGATGTTGTTCACGCCGAATGCCGCGCTCGCTGAAGACGCGCTCGGCAGTGCCGCGTTCAAGACCCTGGTCAAGATCGCGCGCGACATCTTTCCGCATGACCGCTTCGAAGACAAGCTGTACGAAAACGCTGTCGGCGTGTACGGCGAGCAGGCAAAGTCGGATGCGGCGCTGAAGAAGCTGCTCCTCGACGGTATCGGCAAGGCCGATGCCGATGCCAAGTCCCGCTTCGGCAAGGGCTATGCCGATGTGGCCGCCGAATCTGATCGCGTGCAGGTGCTGCAGGCGATGGCCACTGCCAAAGATCCGTTCTTCCTGAAAATCCGTGGTGACCTCGTCGTCAGCCTGTACAACCAGCCGGCCGTCTGGGCCAAGCTCGGTTACCAGGGTCCGTCGGCGCAGCTCGGTGGTTACATCAACCGCGGCTTCAATGACCAGAACTGGATGGGCGACGCGCCCGGCGCGTAAGCGCTCTGCCATCCCCAGAAAACAAGAATTCAGGAGACATCCATGGCAAAAAAATTCGACCTCAAGGATGAGGTAGTCGTCATCGTCGGTTCCGGCGCCGGCGGCGGCACGCTGGGCAATGAACTGGCGCAGAAAGGCATTGACGTCGTCATTCTCGAAGCAGGCAAGCGTCACGAAATTCAGGATTTCGAGAATGATGAATGGCCCATGTTCAGCAAGATTTCATGGCTGGACAAGCGTACGACCTCGGGTACCTGGCGCGTGTCGAACGACTTCCCCAACCTGCCCGCGTGGATCGTGAAAGCGGTCGGCGGTTCGACCGTGCACTGGGCCGGCGCATCGCTGCGCTTCCAGCCGCACGAGTTCTCTGCGCGCTCGATCTACGGTGATGTGAAAGGCGCCAATTTGCTCGACTGGCCGTTGACGTATGAAGAGCTGGAGCCGTACTACGCACGTGCCGAGACCAAGATGGGCACCACCGGCACCAATGGCATTCCTCGTCTGCCCGGCAACAACAACTACAAGGTGCTCGCCGCCGGTGCGAAGAAGATGGGCTACAAGGAATTCCACACCGGGAACATGTCGATCAACTCGCGTCCGCGCGATGGCCGCGGTGCGTGCCAGCAGATCGGCTTCTGCTTCCAGGGTTGCAAATCCGGCGCCAAGTGGTCCACGCTGTACACCGAGATCCCGAAGGGCGAGGCCACCGGCCACATGGAAGTGCGCTCCGATGCGCAGGCGCTGAAGATCGAGCACGATGCCAAGGGCAAGGTCACCGGCGTGCTGTATGCCGACTCCAAGGGCAACCGCTACTTCCAGAAGGCGAAGGCAGTCTGCGTGGCCGGTAACTCGATCGAATCGCCGCGTCTGCTGCTGAACTCGGCATCGAGCATGTTCCCGAACGGTCTCGCGAATTCGTCGGGTCAGGTCGGCAAGAACTACATGCGCCACATGACCGCATCGGTGTACGCGATCTTCGAAAACCCGGTGCACATGTTCCGTGGCACCACGATGGCCGGTATCGTCAAGGACGAATCGCGTCACGATCCGAGCCGCGGCTTCGTCGGCGGTTACGAGATGGAGACGCTGTCGCTGGGCGTGCCCTTCATGGCGGCGTTCCTGAACCCGGGCGACTGGGGCCGCGACTTCTCGACCGCGATGGATGCGTACGACAACATGGCCGGCATGTGGCTGGTCGGTGAGGACATGCCGCAAGAGTCCAACCGCATCACGCTGCACGCCACCGAGAAAGACCAGTTCGGTCTGCCGATCCCGAACGTGCACTTCAGTGACCATCCGAACGACATCGCGATGCGTAACCACGGCTTCAAGCAGGGTGGCGCGCTGTACGAAGCGGTGGGTGCCAAGCGCGTGATCAACACGCCGCCGTATCCGTCGACGCACAACCTGGGTACCAATCGCATGAGCGATCAGCCCCGCGATGGCGTGGTCAACAAGTGGGGCCAGGCACACGACGTGAAAAACCTGTTCGTGTCCGACGGTTCGCAATTCACCACCGGCGCTTCCGAAAACCCGACCCTGACCATCGTCGCACTGGCGATCCGTCAGGCCGAGTTCATCGAACGCGCACTGCGCACCCAGGGGATCTGAGCATGAAAGCAGCATGGTTGACCTCCTCTGCACCGGCCATGCTGGCTGCCGCCCTCGTGATGGGGGCGGCAGTATCGGCGCATGCCGAAACGGCCGGTGAGAAGCTGTACAAACAGAATTGCGCTGCCTGCCACGCGATCCAGAAGGATGCGCCGATGGGCATGGGACCGAACCTGCATGGCATCATCGGCAAACAGGCCGGCATCGTTCAGGGCTTCCCGTACTCGGAAGAGTTCAAGGGCGCATTGGCCGGCAAGAGCTGGTCGCCCGAATTGCTTGACAAGTGGCTGGAGAATCCGCAGAACGTCGCTAAAGGTACCTACATGATGTACATGCAGGCCGACGGTGCAGTGCGCAAGAGCATCATCGAGTACCTGCAGACCGTCAAGTAAGCCATACCGGGGCACAGGCTTTCGCGCCGTCGCCTCGCCAGTCCATCGGCCACTGTGCACGCGCTTGCCGCCCCGGCGTCCCCGCGACGCGGCGTGGCATCCGGCGTCGCAGCTGGCCGGCCAATTTCGGGAGCAGCATCCCATGTGCGACATCTACACCAGCGCCGACCCCATCCACTACGAGCAGCGCACGCGTTCGATGCGCATCCACGGCGTGGTCACCAGCATCCGGCTGGAGAACCTGTGCTGGGACATCCTTGCCCGCATCGCCGCCAAGGACCAGATGACCACCAACCAGCTGATCGGCAAGTTGTATGACGAAATCGTCGAGCGCCGGGGCGGCGTCGACAACCTGTCATCCTTCCTGCGCGTGTCCTGCATGCGCTACCTGTCCTATGTCGCCGAGCAGCAGGAAAAAGACCACCTGATGCTGAAGCAACCGGCGGCCGCCAGCCAGGAGGCCGGCGATGCCGATGGCACCGTCACGGACGCGACAGTCACGGCACACGCCGACGCTACCGACGCTACCGATGGCATCGGTAGCATCGGCGCAGCCGGCAACGTCGGCAAAGTCGGCTCCATCGGCACCATCGCAACCACCGGCGAAGCTGTCGCCGGCGGCATGGCCAGCCGCCCCGCCGCCCGCCTGCACCGCCTTGACGGCAAGCGCGCGCGCCAGGCCTGAGCCGGCTGCCGCTTATCTGCCCGTTTTCTGCCCGTTTCCTGGCGCTTTACTGCTGATTTTCTGCTGATTTCCCGCCATTCCGGGCATCTCAGGCACCCCCGGTCGGCCGGGGGCGCTGCGGCCGCACAGCCCTTGTCATTGCATTAAGCTCCGAACACTTGCCTGAGAGCCACAGCCGCACTACATTGGCGGTTTTCCTGAAAACCACGGCCCGCCAGAGGCTCGCGCTATCCATGACTTCCCCGCTGCTGTTCACGCCGATCCGCCTCGGCCCGCTATCGCTCCCGAATCGCATCATGGTGTCGCCGATGTGCCAGTACTCGGCCATCGATGGCAATGCCAATGACTGGCATCGCGCGCATCTGTCCACACTGGCGCTGTCCGGCGCCGGGCTGTTGTGCATCGAGGCGACGGCAGTCAGCCCGGAAGGCCGCATCACGCCCGGCTGCCTGGGCTTGTGGAACGACGACAATGAGCACGCGCTGCGCGACATCATCCGCCTGATTCGCGCCACCTCGCCGGTAAAACTCGCGATACAGCTGGGCCATGCCGGCCGCAAGGGCTCCAGCCATCGGCCCTGGGAAGGCGGCGCGCTGATCTCCGAAAAAGACGGCGGCTGGCCCACCATCGCGCCGTCGGCCGTGCCACACAAGCCGGACGAAGAAGCGCCGCACGCAATGAGCATCGACGACATTGCGCGCGTGAAGCATGATTTCATCCTTGCCGCACAGCGCGCGGCAAGGCTGGGCACCGACGCGATCGAACTGCACATCGCGCATGGCTATTTGCTGCACCAGTTCCTGTCACCCCTGTCGAACCATCGCGATGATGCCTACGGTGGTTCGCTCGAGAACCGCATGCGTCTGGCGCTGGAAATCTTCGCGGCGGTACGCGCGGCCGTGCCTGACGTGGCGCTCGGCGCGCGTCTGTCGGCCACGGACTGGGTCGAGGGCGGCTGGGACGTCGCGCAAAGCCTGGTGCTGGCCAAGGCACTGGAGGCGCTGGGCGCAGACTTTATCGATGTGTCCTCCGGCGGCGTATCGCCAGACCAGAAAATCGTGCTCGGCCCCGGCTATCAGGTCGCCTTTGCCGAGCAGGTCAAGCAGGTGATCGGTATTCCGGTCATTACGGTCGGGCTGATCACCGAGCCGCAACAGGCGGAAGACATCCTTCAGGCTGGCAAGGCCGATGTGGTCGCGCTGGCACGCGCCTTTATCGCCGATCCGCGCTGGCCATGGCGCGCTGCGGCTGCACTCGGGGGCAAGATCGACGGCCAGCCGCAATACTATCGCTGCCTGCCCTCCGGCTCGCCGCGCATCTTCGGCGATGTACTGACCGCGCAGCGTTGAGGACGTCGCGAAGGCCGAAACTGACAAGCGGCTGACGAGGCGTGCCATTGCGCGTCGATTGATGCATACATTTCATCCATCGACCGACGGCGCAGGCATGGACATCGTTTCGGCGGTTCAATATCATCTGCGGATTTGTCCGAGGTCTCGCTGCCCGGACCATGCAAAAAATATCACTGAGGAGAAAACATGGACAGCGGTTTATTGGCATTGCTAGCGTTTGCACCGATCCTGCTATCTGGCATTTTGCTGGTCGGGTTCAGGATGTCGGCAAAGACGACGATGCCGATCGTGTTTGTGGTCACCTGCGTGATCGCGATGGGCGTCTGGGGCATGAGCCTGAACCGCGTGCTGGCGTCGTCGCTGCAGGGCCTGATCCTGACGGTGGGACTGTTGTGGATCATTTTCGGCGCGATCATGCTCCTCAACACGCTGAAGTACTCAGGCGCCATCGCCACCATCCGCGCCGGTTTCTCCAACATCAGCCCGGACCGCCGCATCCAGGTGATCCTGATTGCATGGCTGTTCGGCAGCTTCATCGAGGGGGCATCCGGCTTCGGCACGCCCGCCGCCGTGGCGGCACCGCTGATGGTCGCCGCCGGCTTCCCTGCCATGGCAGCGGTCGTCTTCGGCATGATGATCCAGTCAACGCCGGTGTCATTCGGCGCCGTCGGCACGCCGATGCTGGTCGGCGTCCAGGGCGGACTCGACAAGGCGGCACTGACCGCCGCGCTGGCCGAAAAGGGCCTGGAGTGGGACGCACTGTTCCGCGTGATCGTTTCTGAAGTCGCGATCATCCACGGCATTTGCGGCACCCTGATGCCCCTGCTGCTGGTGATGGTGATGACGCGCTTCTTCGGGCGCAATCGTTCATGGACCGAAGGCCTGTCGATCCTGCCGTTCGCACTGTTCTCGGCCTTCGCATTCACCGTGCCCTACATGCTCGCCGGCGTCTTCCTCGGCCCGGAATTCCCGTCCATTCTGGGCGGTCTGCTCGGTCTGGGCATTGTCACGCTGGCCGTCAAGCGCGGCTTTCTCGTGCCCAAGGACACCTGGGATTTCGCACCGCCGTCGGAGTGGCCGTCGACCTGGATCGGCAACCTGCAGATGTCGATCGACGACAGCGCCGAGAAAAAAATCTCCCGCTTCATGGCATGGCTGCCGTATGTATTGCTGGCGCTGGTGCTGGTGATCTCGCGTACCGTCAAGCCGGTCGGCGATGCGCTGAAATCGGTCGATATCAAGTTCGTTGATCTGCTCGGTGAGCAAGGCATCGGTGGCAACTTCCAGGCGCTGTACCTGCCGGGCGGTCTGCTGATCCTGATCTGTATCGTGACCTTCTTCCTGCACCGCATGCGTGTGGCTGATTTTGCGCGTGCCGTTCGCGACTCCAGCGGCACCATCATCGGCGCCGGCTTCGTGCTGATCTTCACCGTGCCCATGGTGCGGGTGATGATCAATTCCGGCGTGAACGCCCATGATCTGGTCAGCATGCCGATCTCGATGGCGCGCGGCGTGGCCGATTTGATGGGCCAGGTCTATCCGCTGCTGGCACCGTCGGTCGGCGCACTCGGCGCATTCCTCGCGGGCTCCAATACCGTCAGCAATCTGATGCTGGCCCAGTTCCAGTTCGAGACCGCCGGCCTGATCTCGCTGTCGGGCGCACTGATGGTGGCGATCCAGAGTGTGGGCGCCGCTGCAGGCAACATGATCGCCATTCACAACGTCGTGGCTGCATCCGCCACCGTGGGCCTGCTCGGCCGCGAGGGCCTGACCCTGCGCATCACCATTCTGCCGACGATTTATTACCTCGTGCTGGCAGGTACGCTGGGCATGGTGGCGCTGCATGTGATTGGCGTCACCGACCCGCTGATTGGCTACGTGTCGTCACAGGCCGTGCCAAAGTAAGCCTCGGTTTCAAACGCCTGTCCGGGCCGCACAACCGCAAGGTCGTGCGGCCTTTTGCTTTCTGCTCACGGCTGCGCCGAACGGCGAGGCTTGCGCTTGCGCCATGCGTGGCGTCGAACTCAGGTAGCTGATTGAGGCTGCGCAGAGCCGCTGCAGTTCGATTTGCATTCGCTGTCGGTGACGATGACCATACCCGCTCCCTTTGACCAGACAGGAGCAGACATGAATGGCATTTCTTCATGGGGTGGCTATGGCGCACAGCAAATGGCACCGCAGGGCGTGTTCGGCAGTTTGCTGGGGGGTCCCGTGGGCGGGCTGATCGGTCGTGGCATCGGCGGGCTGTTCGGCAATGCCGGCCTCGGTAGCCAGATCGGCCAGATGGCCGGCGGCATCGGCGGCAGCATCCTGCCCTTCTCTGCCGACCCGGGCCAGCAGATTGCGCAACAGCTGCAGCAGCTACAGCAACTTCAACAACTGCAGCAGCTCCAGCAAATGCAGCAGCAACAGCAGTTGGCTCCGCAGGGCGTGTTCGGCAATCTGATCGGCCAGCTTGGCCAGCCGCTCGGCGGCGCGATCGGCGGTATCTTCGGTCAATCGGGTTTGGGCGGGCAGATCGGCCATGTCGCCGGCCAGCTCGGGCGCATGCTGCCCTTCTCTGCCGATCCGATGCAGCAAGCCTATGCACAGCAGATCGCGCAGCAGCAGCTGGCGCAACAACTGCAACAGATGCAGCAGGCACAGCAGCTCGCGCCGCAGGGCCTGTTCGGCAATCTGATCGGGCAGCTCGGGCAACCACTCGGTCCTCACCTCGTTG
>JACCDN011148173.1_pt1 | contig 41467 bp, 37 predicted proteins | sample 7441691 | NCBI WGS metagenome assembly JACCDN01 (sample SAMN15323439, study PRJNA562643) | freshwater metagenome | isolation source: river surface water | place: USA:Blue River Watershed | collected 2017-08-16 | reverse complement strand
GCCACGCGCGTACCAAGTGGTCGCTGGCTGCCTTGCTGGCTGAGTAGGGGCTGTTGGGCTCGTAGTTTTTTGTTTCTGCAAATGGCGGATCGGTGGGCGACAGCGTGCCATAAACTTCGTCCGTCGAGACATGCAAAAAGCGAAACGATTCTTTTTCTGATGGGGGCAAGTCTTGCCAATAAGCACGCACACTTTCAAGCAAGTTGAAGGTGCCAACGACGTTGGTTTCAATAAAGTCACCAGGGCCGTGAATCGAGCGGTCTACATGGCTCTCTGCTGCAAAGTTCAGCACTGCGCGAGGCTTATGCTCAGCCAGTAGCTTGGACACCAGAGCACGATCACAAATGTCGCCTTGCACAAACACATGGCGTTTATCGCATTCCAAGTCTTTTAAGTTGGACAGGTTACCCGCGTAAGTGAGTCTGTCTAAGTTGACCACAGCCTCGCCTGCCGACGACAACCATGTGTGGACGAAATTACTGCCAATAAAGCCGGCGCAGCCGGTAACAAGAATAGACATTTTGTTATTGTAGTTTTAGGAGTTAGATAGTTAGCTTCATTTGGGAGCCCTACAGACTTTGCACCTTTGATGATTGCAAATAAAGGCAGTTTCAGATTGGACCCAATTGCCCGCTCTACCCGGCCAACCCCAATGCCTGTGCCTCGGCTTCCTGTTCCAGATACACCCAATCGACAATTTCATCGCTTGGCGTATAGCCAGTGACGAGCTTTTCCATCATTAAACGAATAACGCCGACGTCGTTCACATTGAGCGCCATCTCCAGAGCTTTTAGCTTGTCCTCAAGCTCTGACCAAGGAATGAACTCCTCGTGGGCTTTCATGATCAGCGCGTGGGGTGTAGGCTTGGGGTTGTCACCGATGAGCAGTTCCTCGTAGAGTTTCTCACCGGGACGAAGGCCCGTAATTTCAATCTCAATATCGCCATCTGGGTTTTGTTCATCTCGTATGGCCAGTCCGGACAGCTCGATCATGCGAATAGCTAAATCCATGATCTTGACCGACTGGCCCATATCAAGGACAAACACATCACCGCCCTTGGCCATTGCCCCAGCCTGGATCACCAATTGAGAGGCTTCTGGAATGGTCATGAAATAGCGGGTGATCTCAGGATGAGTAAGCGTGATTGGACCACCGTCACGTATCTGCTGGCGGAACTTTGGTACAACCGACCCCGAGGAACCCAGCACATTGCCAAAGCGGACCATGCTGAATTTGGTACCGGGAGTATTTGCTGCGAGTGCCTGCAGCGTCATTTCCGCCAGTCGTTTGCTGGCGCCCATGATGTTGGTCGGACGCACAGCCTTGTCGGTGCTAATCAGGACGAAGTCAGAGACGCCGTTTTCGGCAGCAGCTTGGGCAGTACGCATGGTGCCGAGCACGTTGTTTTTGATACCCTCGGCCGGGTTGTGCTCAACCAGTGGCACATGCTTGTAAGCAGCTGAGTGGTAGACAGTGTCAGGGTGCCAAGTCGACATGATCTCGCGTATGCGCTCATCGTCTTGCACCGAGGCCAGTAAGGGCACCAAAACGGCGGCGCTACCAGAGCGCCTTTCTTCGAGCTCTTGGTGGATACCGTAGAGGGCAAATTCGCTCTGCTCAATCAATAGCAGTTTGCTTGGGCCAACAGCAAGGATCTGACGGCAGAGTTCGCTACCGATCGAACCACCAGCGCCAGTCACCATGACGACCTTGCTGCGCACATTCATGGCCAGCAGGATGTGATTGGGCATAACCTGCTCGCGGCCGAGCAAGTCGTCAATGTCCAGATCACGTAGATCGGAGACACTAACTTTGCCTTGCGCCAAATCATTCACACTAGGCAAGGTGCGAACAGCCACACGCGATATCCGAATCTGGGCCAAGATCTCATTCCGACGCTTCCTACTCAGGCTAGGCATGGCCAGCAGCACGTCGCTGATAGTCAATGTGGGCGCTAAGTTGGCGAGGTCTGCCGGGTTGTAGATAGGCTGGCCATTTAGCACATGACCGTGCAGACGTTCGTCATCGTCGAGGAACCCGACAACTTGCATTTCATGGCTATTGGCCATCGCAGCCACCAATTGACGCCCAGTGCTCCCGGCACCATAAATCAAAACCTTTGGGCGAGATGCTCGCTTCAGAATGTTCAGGTACTGGTCTCCCAGCCAGACACGCGCCAACGCGCGTGAAGCCCCCACAAACAACAGCAGCAGAATGGGTTGGATGATGCCCACCGTGCGCGGCACACCGGCCACGCCAATTGCGGTAAAGATGGAGGCGTACAGCAGCCCGTAAATGCCCACCGCGCGCGCCACTGCGAGCAAGGCCGGCCAGCCGTTGTAGCGGAAGATAGCGCGGTACAGGCCCGAGACGATGAAGATGGGCAGCCCAATGCCAACAGAACCACCGACCGCCCACAACGACGTGCCAGACAGGGCAACGAACTCACCAAGCCGCAGATAGAAAGCCAGCCATACGCTAAGGACGCAGAGTCCCAAATCGACGGACAGGGCTACAAAGCGCTTCGCTGCGCGCGGCAACGCCAGGATCGGTACGGCCAACTTAAACAGAGGAAGTTTCATGGCATGCAGCCCCAGAGTCCTGAGTCTTCGAGACTATTCAAGTTTTTCTTCAATGTGACACTCCATCCCTTGCCAGAACCTTCAACGCTGTCATCCATAAAATCTTGAGATCGAACCGTAACGACTGACGCTGCAAGTACTCCGCGTCCAACGCCACCTTCTGAGGAATCGGCAATTCATCTCGTCCGTTGACTTGGGCCCAACCGGTCAGACCTGGAACCAGTTCGTGCACACCCTTTTCCGTGCGCAATGCAATCAAGTCATCCTGGTTGAACAGCGCCGGGCGGGGCCCCACAAAACTCATGTCGCCTTTGAGGATGCTCCACAACTGAGGCAATTCGTCCAGGCTGGATTTGCGCAAAAAAGAGCCAATCGGCGTTAACCATTGGTCCGGTTTCTGAAGCAGGTGTGTGGCCACGGCGGGGGTGTCGATCCGCATGCTGCGGAACTTGGGCATTCTGAAAACCCGATTATGTCTGCCAACACGGTCGCTCCAGTAGAGCGCAGGCCCCGGTGAAGTCAGCCGAACGACCATCGCAACGGCAACAATGGGCAGGACAAATGAAATAGCAGCCACCAACGCCAGCGTCAAGTCAAACAAGCGCTTCATGCACGAAACCCTTCAGCTGCACGGCGCAGGCCCTCGTCTACAGACACCGGTGGTGTCCAACCCAGAAGCTGGCGGGTCTTGGCAATGTCCAGTTGCAACGAGCCACACAAGCGCTGGTAGATACCGGGCTTGTTCGCTAAATGAGAACCGAGCTTCAACATTGAAGGTGGAACGTAAAACAGGCGTGTAGGGTGGCCCAAAGCAGCGCCTATTCGTCTGAGCAAGCCAGCTGTAGAAAGGTCTTCGCCATCGCTCACCAAGAAGGTCTGGTTTGCGGCAGCAGAGTGGCTCAAACAGGTCACGATCAAGTCCACGAGGTTATCAAGCGCAACTAAACTGCGGCGGTTTTGGGTGACTGCAGCCAATGGCAGAGGGACACCCCGCGACAGCCAGCGCATCATCGATTCGAAGTTGGCTTTCACGCCTGACCCATAAACCAGCGGCGGTCGAATGATCACCACCTCCATGCCTGTTTCGGTGGCAATCTGTCGGAGCCACTGCTCTGCCTCGTGCTTGGAGACTCCATAGGGGTCTTTTGGTGCAGGGGCATCGTTGGCGGTGAAGGGGCGTCCTTCTTGTGTGAATTCTCCGTTCACCTTGATGGAGCTCAGGTAGACAAAGCGACGAACGCCAGCTGCAGCCGCCTGGCGAGCGAGGTTGGCTGTGCCTTCGACATTGACACGACGAAACTCAGCCATTGGGTCTGAGCTGTTATCGTTCATAACGTGAACGCGAGCAGCCAAGTGAACGACCCTATCGACATCTCTTAGGGCTGCCGTCCAATCGTTTTTCAGTGACAGGCTGCCAATTTCAACCGTCTCAACGTCAACACTTTGACCCAATCTTGTTGGCTGACGAAGTGATAGACGTACTTCGCAACCACTTGCCAGCACATGGCTGGTCAGCGCGCGGCCGACGAATCCATTTCCTCCCGTGATCAGGCACCTCATCGTTGAGCCTTACGGATTTTCTTTAGCTGATGGAGGCTTATCGACTCTTCCAGTAGTGTGAGCAACCGTGTCACCAAGGTGCTGCGGTCAAATTCTGCCTTCGCAAAGGCCTGCCCCTGTTTGCCCATCTGCAGTCTGTCTTCAGGTGACGTTTCCGCGAACCGTTGAACGGCTTCCGCCAGAGCTGCACTATCGCCCGCGGGGCACACCAAACCAGCACTAGCCCGCTTGATCACATCAGCGCCTTCGCCGTCGAGCATACCGATGATGGGGCGACCGGCGGCCAAGTATGACTGCAACTTGCCAGGAATCGTCATGCTGAACGTCGGATCCTTCTTCAGACTAACGAACAACGCATCCGCCTTCGCGTAAAAAGCGGGCATTCGTTCCACCGGGTAACGTCCAAGCAGCAAGACCCTGTCTCCTAGTCCCCGCGCTTGAACTTGCTCAAACACCCAGGTGGAGCGACGACCGTCACCCACGATGAGCCATCGGATGTCATGGCGATGTTTCAATCGCTCGGCTGCGTCCAGAATTGCGGGAAAGTCCTGTGCATCGCCCACGTTGCCGGCGAAAAGAATGCTGAGCGTTCCAGGTGCATGTGGAATTTCACTAACGGGCTTATCAACCATCTCTTGAAAAACATCTTCTGCCCAACTCGGGCAGTAACGGACTTTGCTAGGGTCGTCGCAATGGCCTGCAATGCTGGGCAGAAATGACCGCGATTGACCCAAGACCAGGGTGCATCGGTTGTAAATGAAACGCACCATCTGGGCCACTGCACTCAATGCCTTGGGGTGCTTAACCACCCCAATTGCGGCGAGGGTCTCTGGCCACAGATCCAGCGCCCAGAACACCACTGGGCAGCGCTTGAGGCGACCTAACAACACTGCAGGAAGGCCAACTGTGACCGGCGAGGGTTCAAAAACAAAAATCACGTCTGGGCGGTAGCTGCGCAGCTTCCAGGGCCCCATCAAACCGGCACCCAAGACGAAGCTCAGGTAGTTGAGAATCAACCGCAATGACCCTCTAGCTCGCGCGAGCATAGGCACGCGATGAATGTGAACCCCGCCAAACCGCACGAAGTTACCCGGGCTTTGAAGGTATTCAGGAAAAACTTCTCCACCGGGGTAGTTCGGGCACCCCGTGAGCACCGTGACTTCATGGCCGCGGTGAACCCACTCCTTGACCAAGTCATTGATGCGAAAATTTTCTGGCCAGAAGTACTGGCTGACCACAAGTATCCGCAACGGCGCCTCAGTACTTCTTCCACACCACACGATTTACGTAGTCGGTGTAGCTATGAATAATGCGCACCACCTTTTCGCTTACGTTGGGCATGTTGTAGTCGGCCACCAGGCGAAGGCTTCGATCGGTGCCACGGGCCTGGGTGGCCAGAATGGCCAAACCTTGGCGCACGCGCTCCACCTGCAGGCCCACCATCATCACCGAGGCTTCTTCCATACCTTCGGGGCGCTCGTGGGCTTCACGCAAGTTCAGCGCCGGGAAGTTAAGAATGGAAGACTCTTCGTTGATGGTGCCGCTGTCTGACAAGACCGCCTTGGCCTGCATTTGTAGGTTTACATAGTCGTGAAAACCCAAAGGCTTCATCAGACGCACCGAAGGATGAAACTTAGCACCGGTGGCATCTACCCGCTTCTGCGTACGCGGGTGGGTAGATACCACCACCGGCAAGCCATGGTCTTCGGCCACCGCATTCAGTATAGCCACCAGTTTGCTGAACGACTTGTCGGATTCGATGTTTTCTTCGCGGTGGGCGCTGACCACAAAGTAGCGTTCAGGCGTTAAACTCAGTCGAACCAAAGCGTTAGATGCCTGAATTTGCAGCAGGTAGTGATTCAGCACCTCGTACATCGGGCTGCCGGTTTTGATAATTTGGTCAGGGGGCAGCCCCTCGCGCAGCAGGTAATCACGCGCGATGGTGCTGTAGGTTAGGTTGATGTCGGCCGTGTGGTCCACTATGCGGCGGTTCGTTTCTTCGGGCACACGTTGGTCAAAACAGCGATTGCCCGCCTCCATGTGAAAAATCGGGATCTTGCGACGCTTGGCCGGGATCACTGATAAGCAACTATTCGTGTCACCTAGCACCAGCATAGCGTCTGGCTGCAACTGTGCTAACACGCCATCCACGGCGGTTATGAGATTGCCAATCGTGTTGGCAGCACCAGTACTGCCTTGTGCGCTACTCAAAAAATAGTCGGGCTTGCGTATACCAAGATCATCAAAAAACACTTGGTTGAGTTCGTAGTCGTAGTTCTGGCCGGTGTGTACCAACACATGGTCGCAATGCAGATCCAGCGCAACCAATACACGCGACAGGCGGATGATCTCGGGGCGTGTCCCCACCACCGTCATGACCTTAAGTTTTTTTAACGACATGTCTAGTCTCTCCAATGGGGTCACAGCGGGCAGTTGCAGGTATCCGGACGGCTCTGGTCGAAGATTTCGTTGGCCCACAGCATGACCACCATATCCTCTGGTCCGGTATTGGTGATGTCATGCGTCCAGCCGGGCACAGTCTCGACGATCTGAGGCCTGTCGCCGGAAGTCTGCAACTCGTGCGTCTGCCCCGTTTGCATGTGACGAAAACGGAACAGCGCCTGACCCCTGATGACTAGGAATTTCTCGGTTTTGCTGTGATGGTAATGGCCGCCACGTGTCACGCCGGCATGTGCCGTGAGGAAGGAAAACTGACCACAATCAGGCGTCTTGAGCATCTCCACGAAAACACCGCGCCGATCAGCGTGCTGCGGTACATCGTAGACAAATGCCTCCATCGGCAGATAGCTAACGTAGGTCGCATAGAGTGCTCGAATCAGGCCGGTACCGACACGCTCCGTCACCAGGGAAGTCCGGCTGTCGTGGAAGGCTCGGATCACCTGCGCCAGTTCACCCACCGTCGTGGCGTACTGGGGATGCACCGCCGCAAAACCGTCGGCACTGGTAATAGGCACCGCGCCGTCCATGAGCTGGATAAAACGATCGATCACATCGTCGATATAGACCAGCGTCAGAGCAGCCTTCGGATCGTCGACCTGGATCGGCAGATCGCGGGCAACGTTGTGGCAGAAGGTCGCCACCACCGAGTTGTAGTTGGGCCGACACCATTTGCCGAACACATTGGGCAGGCGGAACACATGCACCGGCACCAAGGGATCGCGGCCCGCTTCCAGCAGCGCTTCCTCGGCCTCGCGCTTGCTCCATCCGTACGCATTGTCCTGCGTGGCCTGCGTCGAAGACGTGTACAGGATCGGGATCGCCCTGCCCGCCGAGCGGGCGGCATCTGCCACAGCCTGATACAGATCGCGCGTGAGATGGGTATTGCCGGCCGTGAATTCCTTCGGGTCCTGCGGCCGGTTGACACCTGCCAGGTGAAAGACAAAATCTACCCCCTCCAGCAGACCGGGCAGTTGTCCGGCCTGCTGGTCGCGGGTGTAGCAGACCACCTGCACATCACAACGCTCACGCAAGCGCAGCTGCAGGTTCCGGCCGACAAAGCCGTTAGCGCCGGTGATCAGCACCCTCATGGACTTAGTCCTCCGCAACGGCGGGTTCGCCCCGCACGATGCGCTGCATAAAATCCAGCTTGAGCAGCAAGGCCTTCATACCCTTCACATCTAGGCGTGTCGTGTTGTGTGAGTTGTAATCTTCGCCGTGTGTACTCTGGGTTATTCGTCGCTCGCCTTCGTCCACAAACTTGGCATAGTTCAGGTCGCGAGCGTCCGGCGGTACGCGATAGTAGGAGCCCAGGTCCTCGGAACAAGCCATCTCCTCGCGGCCCAGCAAGGCCTCAAACAACTTCTCGCCGTGGCGCGTGCCAATCTCGTTCAAGGGGTGATCCGGCCTGCCCATCAATTCAAGGATGGCCTGCGCCAGAACCTGCACCGTCGCTGCAGGCGCCTTCTGCACGAAGATGTCGCCGTTATTGCCGTGCTCAAAGGCATAGAGCACCAGATCCACTGCGTCATCCAGAGTCATCATGAAACGCGTCATGCTCGGATCGGTGATGGTGATGGCCTTCCCTGCCCGCACCTGGTCCACGAATAGTGGGATGACCGAGCCGCGCGAAGCCATCACGTTACCATAGCGCGTGCCGCAAATGACGGTTTTCGTCCCCTCTAGGTTACGGCTGGTGGCCACCATGACCTTTTCCATCATGGCTTTGCTGATACCCATGGCATTGATCGGGTAGACCGCCTTGTCAGTGCTGAGGCACACTACCCGCTTGACCCCGGCATCAATTGCCGCCTCTAGGACGTTCTCAGTGCCCAGGACATTGGTCCGCACTGCTTCCATGGGATGAAATTCACATGATGGCACCTGCTTGAGTGCTGCCGCATGAAAAACATAGTCAACGCCTCGCATGGCCGCATTCACGCTCCGGTTATCACGCACGTCGCCAATGTAGAACTTGAGTTTAGGATGCGCGTACCGTTTGCGCATGTCATCTTGTTTCTTTTCATCGCGGCTAAAGATGCGGATCTCAGATAGACCGGAGTCAAGAAATCTTCTGAGAACAGCGCCGCCGAAAGATCCCGTACCTCCGGTGATCAACAGCACAGATCCGTCCATGATCGACTTTATGTTCATACTTCCTCGAAAATAATGAATCTCAATGTTTGCTAGAGAACACGAAGAATTTGTTCAAAAAATAGGACGTCAGCGTGAACACTGGTACACCCACTAGCTGCGCCAGATCGCCGGGCAGGTTATGTGAACGCATCGACACCAGAACCGCCATTAGATTCATCAGATAGGCAACTCCGGCCACCAGAAAGTACCCCACGAGATGCCATGCATTCAATGCTGACCTTTCGAACGTCCAGCGCCCATTCAGCACGAACCCCAGCCCGATGCAGACCAAGTAACCTACCAGATTCGCAGCGACGTCCCCCCAGTGCCGGTACCACTTCAGCGAGTAAATGATGGCCAGACCGACAACGGTGTTCAGCACCCCCACGCTGGCGAACTTTGCCAGCTCGACCGGGTCGGCCTTACGCCAGACAGCGAACATAATATTGCCCCCCTAGCGGCAGCCACGTTAACAACCTCTCAGCAAAGCGGAACATCCGCAGGAAGCTCGGAAAGAAGACCCGGTATTTCACGCTAACATCCCTGAATCCTGCCCGTCGGCAACGCTGCGCCATCAGTGATGCCCCGATCAGCTTCGCATTGACATCAAAGGGGCAGTTGTTCACGACCCGCACGGTAAGAGGATTCAGTGGATTGTGTTCGTACACCATCATCAGGCCGCCCGGCTTAAGCCTGCTACGTATCTGCGATAGCAACTCGACGTGCTGGCATTCGTCGATGTGATGAAACACGCACATGGCATAGGCCGCGTCCAGCGCCTCGGCCTCGGCCGGCAGCACGCCCCCTGACATCTTCAGAAAGCTTGCAATTTTCCCATGGCGTGAACGGGCCAGATCCAGGCTCTCCTCCGAGACATCCACCCCCAACAGCTGTGCTTGTGTGAAGTACTGCCGAAGATAGGGGATCGATGCTCCCACGCCGCATCCGAAATCCAGGAGTCGCACAGTGGCCGTGGTATCAATACCCTGCGCGGCCAGCTCCCGATGCAGGTCTCTGATCTTGTACTCGGCAAAATAGGCTGAGTCTTCCCCGGAGAAACGGATGCTCTCATCCAGGACCTCGTTGTAGGTCTTCGCGTGCGCGTCGAATTCTTGCTGCGTCATCGTCTATTTCCTGTGCGAGCCCGCCATGTAGGCTGCGCGCTCGGCGCGCAGCAGGATCGTGGCTCCTTCAAGCAACGTGTGGCGCCTGCATCCGCTGTCGGCGTTGAGAGGGTAAATTGACCGATAGGAGACCCTGGGCGCATACAGACTCGACATGCTGTTGCGATTGCAGACGACACGAACACGTTTCTTGATCAGTCGATTGAAAATCGAGACGACCTCGGAGATCGTCACACTTCGCTCGGCCGCGATGATCTTGACCCGCGACTCGCCACCTTGATTGCCCAAGGCCCATAGAGACCCGATGAAGTCGCAGGCAGCATCGTCGGTAAACAGGTAGTCTCTCGACGTATCCAGCGGAACGAAGATCTCCACGGGCTGGTACCTGAGCGCACATCTGGCAATGTGGGACAGAAGCCCCTGCTGCTTGCCAAACGATTGCCCGGGGCCATACAGGGTGGAAAACCGCGCAACCAGCAAGCTGACACCAGCGACCGTCGACACGAAGTCCTGCAACATCTGCTCTTGGGTCAACTTGGCTTTCGCGTAGTCCGTCAACGCCGTCACAGCCGAGGACTCCGTGATCTCGAAGTCCGGGCTGGCCGAGTAGAGCGCGCCCGCCGAACTGGCAAAGCCAATGAGCCCCGACACCTGAGAGGCCGGTAACTGCTCGCGCAGCAGCGCCAGTAGCGCCTCCAATGCGGCAGTCTCTCCGTCGAGGTCTGCCTTGTTGCTTCCCATGGCGCCCACGCCCGCAGCCCAATAGATCTCCCAATGCTCACCTGGCGACAGCCGGCTCATAAACTCCGCTACCGCCAGGCTGAACTGCACCCGAATCCGATCGGTGTTTTTCCAGTCGAACGACTCGGAGTACCGATAGACATCTATGCCTTGACGGCCCAATTCCCTAGTGATGGCTGCTCCCAGCATGCCTCCCGCCCCCAAAACCCAGGCCCGCACCATTCAACGCAACCTGCTGCTGCGGGTTCCGATCACGTACAGGGGCTTGCCCATTGCGATACCCATGGACACCGCCAGATATTCTGCGATCATGCCGAGCGACACAAGGATGCAGCCCGAGAAGAAGGAAACCACGATCACCAGCGATGCCCACCCCTGCACCTGGACGCTGCCCATGACCTTCTCGTACAGGGCATAACCGCCTATGCACAGTGCCACCGCGACCGAAAAAAAGCCCAGCAGCGTGATGAGTCGTAAGGGTCGCGTTCCTGCGGTGAGCAGCATGTTCCAGAAGTGCGCCAGCAGCCGACTGTAGGTATAACCTGATGGGCGGCCATCCTCCTCACGCACCACCACTGGACAAGTCCCGACGCGTCCCGCAACCCACAACAGGCCGATGTCGAGAAACACACCATGCCCGCAATACGCCGCCAGACTGCGCGCGATCTCGCCGCGTACCAGCCGGTAGCTGTGAAAATATTCGACCGCCTTGTGTCCCATCAGCAGGCGCCCGATGCGCTTGGACAGACGGCTCGTGAAATTGCGCATGAAACCATGCGGCGGCTTGTTCGCCGGCTGTGCATAGACGACCTGCAGGTCTTCCTGCTGCGCCCGGTCCAGCAGACGGCCGATGTCCCGGGGATTGTGTTGGCCGTCCTCATCCATGGTGATGATCCAGTCGCCCGTGGCCGAGCTCATGCCGGCGAGCGTGGCCGCGTGCTGTCCGAAGTTGCGGGTCAGCCAGACCGGCTTGACCTGGGCATGGGACTGTGCGAGCTGGACGATCTCCAGATCGGACCGGTCGGGCCCGCAGTCATGCACCAGCAGGACTTCGGACACCACCATCTCGTGGCCAGCCTCGGTTTTCGAAGGCTGGAAGTAGGCCGAGATCTCTTCCACCAGTGCCTTGATGGACCTCTCGCCCTGGTACAAAGGAATCACGACCGAAATATGTTGTAGCTTCATGGCAGACGGAACAGCCTTTCCTTCAGAGAGCGCCCCAGTGCGGCAAAGCGTCCACCGGGTTGACATATCTGGTCAACGATGCCCACCAAACCCAGGGACAGCAGAAGATAGTTGCCGAACATATAGGCAGGGATGGGTGGGTAATAAACGACGAAACCCGCCACACCTGCAAGAATCAGTGCGCTGATCAGATACATCCGATGCAGGAGCAGAGTCAGTAAAAAGACCATCCCGATGAAAGCGCTGACGTAGGCCAGCAGAAGATGACCGACCGGATAGCCAACCGAGTAGCCTTGTAACATATTCAGTGCCGCGTTTCTCGCCAGTTGCACCGGGTGTTCGGCGGCGTATTCGACAATCCGCTCTTTCAGCACACCGTAGTACCGGCCACGCACCTGCTCATCATAATAATTGCCATCAGGAGGTGCTGTGTTGATCCGGATACCGGTGCTTTCCTTGAACAGCTTGTAGCCAGACTCGTCGTCTAGTGCGACCCCCGCTGCATTGGGATAGGCCCCGATGCCTACGTAGGCGGTATGCCAAGGTTGGGAGGGGTTCTTGGCAATCGTCACAAAAGCCAGAAAGCAGACGACCGCGGCCCAGCCGATGACTGTTCTGTTCCGCCACGCAGCGTACACGAGGATCAACAGCGAAACGATAACCGTGGACTGCCGGATCAGGAACGCCGCGGCCAGCACAAGCGCCAGCAGACCGATCCGCCGACCGGACGAGGTCTCTTCACGGCTTTGGTACCAGAACCACGCCAGCGACGGAATAACCTGCCAGTAGTAATGGTAAGCAAAGGTCACGAAATGCAGCACGATCGGGTTGACTGCATAAGCCAATAGGAAAATGACTTGCTGGCGTCGACTGGGCAGCCAGCAAGTCACCCACAGCGAAGTGAGTATATGAAAAACAATCTGAAGCCAGATAACCGCCTTGATCTGCGGCAGCCAGAACATGACCGTCTGCGCCAGCCAGATGACATAGATATAACCCCTGTCGAGCACCGAGTAAGCGACCAGATTTGGGAGATCCACGCGCCCGAAACGGAAGTTCATCTGCTCGCTGTAGGGCAGGGTCGCAAATTGAGCGTAGCCTTTTACGTCGACCCGCCACGCGAGATCGGATCCCAGGTTTGCCGCGCCCGAGAAATAAGGAAAAATCCAAGATGACGACTGCGAGTTCGGATTCCAGAACATCAAAGCACAGGCAAGGATGACCCCTGCCGCCAGCAGTATCTGATGCCAGTTCAGTGAAACACGTTTATTCATGAAATTCTAAATCTTGTTTCCAGATATATGCCGCGAGGCGAGCGCCGGTGCGACCGGAGTCAGTCCTGAACAAATCTGGCAAAGGTCTCGTAGTCCTTGTCGGCAAAATAGGCATCCTCTGGCAGAGAATTAAAGACCTCATCGAAAGCCTGCGCACGTTCCCGGTATGAACCGATTATCGTCTGGATCTGTTCAACGCTGCCACAATCGATTTCGTAGCCCACGCGTGCCGCTAATACCCGTTCGGCAAGGTACGTTCCCCTGCTCGCGATGATGGGGACTCTAAAATACATCGCTTCGTACAACTTGTTGGGTAGCGCCACCCGATTGTTCAACATGGATTCTGCCGTGTCATAGGACACGTAGAGCAGGTCCAGGCCACCGTAAATGCGGACGGCGTCCTTAAAGAAGTCATACGAGCCCTTGTAGACGATGTTGCTCTGCCGGGCGCAATAACTTTCGATCAGGGACTTGCTGTTCTGGGCGTCGTACAGGCATCCATAAATCTGCACCTCGACGCTATCATTGTCCTTCGCCGCATCGAAGAGCGCCTGGATGGGCGCCGCCTGGTAGATCAGGCCAACGACTCCGATGACGATCCGGCCACTTCTGGCACCTCTTTCGATTCGCTCAGGGACGTTCGTTCTGAGCGGCTTGTTTTCCAGAACCAGATGCGGGCCGCGAAAGAATCTCGAATAGTAGACGTCGTAGTATTTCCCCGACGTCACAACAAGGCGATCAACAAACAGACGCACAACAGTGCGGTCTATCGCCCTGAACACCTTTGCTACCACTCCGCGGAAAAATACGTACTGGAGCAGATCCGACACCTCTAGCACGAGCTTGGCGGAGCGTAGCGTCAGCACACGCAGCAGGATCTCCAGCAATAAAACATCGATGTTGTTGACGACCACAACATCGGCTTCAACTTGCCTTCTGCATCGCCACAGCGCGCCCATGGCCTTCGCGTAGGACATCAGCCGTGAGAGATATCTTCCACTCGATTCGATCTGTCCCACCGGAAGGCAGCTCACGCTGCCTGCGATGTTCGAATTCAGATTTGGTAGGGTCAATCGGTTGAAATAGATCACGCTGACCTGGTTCGATTCCGCCAGGTAGTTGATCTGCTTGATGAAGCGCGGGTTCGGCTGATGCGACAGAAAGAACAATATATTTTTCAAATTCCTACCCAATCCATTCAACGTCCACAGGCCTGCAGAACAGCTTCCGCTCCGCTATACGCCGCCTAACCTGCTCAGGCATGTCGCAAGATTTCGTCGGATCGTAGCGTCTTAAATTGCCGAAGCAGGAAATCCAGATTTCCCATCGAGATCGAACTGAAGATCTTGGGGTGCGATGCAAAGACACGGACGGAGCGATCTGTCGTGCTGACAAGCGATTTTTCCAACAGTTCGCGGGAACACATATCCAGTGTCAGCTGCCTGATTCTTTCCGCAGCGAACACTCTGCGCACAAGCTCCTGAATACGTCCCCCGCCGACCCCCTGGCCATCACCATAAATCTTCTGGCCCCTGATGCGCAGATTGTTGGCCACCAGGCTCACCAACCCGGCCTTGAACGCGGTGACAGGAACTTCAATAAATCTCCCGCTCTCCTGGGGAACACACGGTTCGTCGGTAAACCGCCAAGCAACTTTGTCTTTAGGCGCGCTCCGGTAGTCATAGAAATGTGCTGGCAGGCTGTTCTTGTACAGGCCCGAGGTGACGCTGAAGTCGTACTCGATCCCGAACTCTTCGAACGAACTTCTGAGATTCGAAAACGGTTGCAGGCACCATCCCCCGGCCCTGAAGGTATTGACTCTGTATGAACTGTTCGCCCGACTCACCGCCCTGCCTAGACTTGCGAACGAGCCACTGAAGACCCGACGCAGCTCAACCGCATCGAGCGCGTGGAGTCGATACTTACTGATATTCTTAAGCGACCATGAGTCGATACCCGCCTTCACCGCATCCAGCCAGTGGGGATGCAGGTGGAAACCGACCTCACAGCCAGCCCCGACTATCTCCTCGATCTGACCGGCAACTTTCGCATAAGCCTGCTTGTCGTCCGCCTCTATCCTGCTGAGATAGGTGGCATCGACGAAGAAAAGCGCCGTCGCCGAATGCTGCCTGATCAGGGTCAGGATTTCACGGGTAGGTGCAATAAGGCAATTCTCGACGGAACCACTGTTTCGCCCAAGAAACAGCTCGTAGTCGAAGGTGAGGACGATTTTCTGATCAGACAAGCGCCCTCTCCTCGTCAATGATGTCGCCCTTGTAGGTGGCCCCGTTCACCAGGGAATTCGCTCTTGCCAACAGGCAATACGCTGAATAGAGCAGGGGTTTCAGGGGGTATTTCCAAAGATACCCCTGCTTCATCGTTGCGCCAAACCTGGCCTTGAAACGCTGGATCGTTTCCAGTTTTGAGCCCGGCGGCGGGCTCACCCGCGCACCCACGAAGTCGTATTGCTTCACACCGCGCGCCTTCATGTCGGTCATCGCCTTCCAGTGCAGGAAATTCATGGCGCCTCCGAACGGCGAATCGCTGGTGCCCCCATGCAGATAGTACGCGTTATGCCCCGCGTTCCAGACAATGACGGCGGCTCCCTGGGCCACGTTGTCCTTCTTCGCCACGTAGAACGAGGCATTCCCGGCAAGGTTTCCCCTGAAGCGCCCCAACTCACCCAGCGAAACAGACAGCTTCTGGTTTCGCTTCATGGTTGAGTGGATCAGCTCATGGCATATGTCTAGGTTGTGCGCCCCCTCCGAGATCTCCACGCCCGCGTCCTGAGCCCTCTTGATTATGTTGCGATGTTTGCCGTGCAGATTGGCCCACAGCTTCTCGACAGGCTGCTCAAGATTGACGATGTATGTGCCGAAAGGGGCTGCAACCGCACCCTTCGGAACCAAGGAAAATACGGCTGTCGCTTGGGGCTGATAGATGAAATCAACATCCATGCCTCTCGCGGCCGCGACAACCTGATTCAAGAACTCGTACTCTTCCGCCTGCGTGTGCGCACCGCGCAGAGAAATCGTCTGATGCGTGAACACCATCCGATTGAATAACGCGCGCCGTTCCACGATGAATGGCAATACCAGGCCGCCACTCCTGAACCACCCATACCGCGAAGACTTGCACCTCAGATACGCAGACTCGGCGACAACGGGCAGTGCACCCGCCATCTCTTTATCTGTCGTCAGTATTTCGACCATCATTGAATTCCTGAACGACATTGAACAGAAACGCCATTTTCTCCGCGTTGTCTTCGATCGGCAGCTCGACGATGCGCCCATCGATCTGTGCCGCATTCTTTAGCTGCGCGTTGCCCTGGGACAGGAGCGGATAGCCCCCGCTCGCATAGACATTCCGGCGCCGCAGGAACGCCCTCAGATTCAGCGCAATCTCCCGGCTCACGCAGCGCAGCACGATCTTGTGGTTGCTCGGCGTTCCCCGGATCGAGCGCACGACGGAAAAGTAGGCACTGCCAGAAAACTTTCGATCAAAGTCGTCAAAATATTTCTGCCGGAATCCGAAACGCCCCGCCAGGGCATCCCTGAGCAAGCCACCGAGAATGGGCGACTCAAATGGCGCCATCTCATCCAAGCTGAGATCCGCCAATTTTGTAAGTACCAGCGTTCCATACTCCAGCAACGGGTTCAGGCCGGGGACTTTCCTGCTGGAATAGGCGTTCATCCTGCGGATACGAAAATCCATCCACTTGATGTAGTGGATCAGGTCGTGCCGCGTGCGGGCAAGCGCATCAGGCTTGTCCGACCAGTAGAACGCCCCCATGTGCCCGGCAAGGGGCTTGCCGGGACTGATCGAGAAAAAGCCGGCATCTCCAAATGTGCCCACTTGCCGGTCGGCCAGGCTCGCGCCGAAGCTCTGCGCTGCATCGTCGATCAGGTAGATGCCCTTGCGCCTGCAGAGTTCTTCGGCACGCTCCAGATCTGCCGTATTGCCGTACATGCTCGGCAACAGAGCCGCTCGCACCGAATGCTTGTCAGCCAGATACTCCAGAGACTCAAGATCGCCGTTCAGATCCTCGGGATCGATGTCGTAATAGATGGGCTCTATCTTGGCTTTGCGCAGCGGGATCAGGACCGACGAGCAGAGATAGGTCGGCAGCAACATCTGGGTCCAGTTTCTGTTGGCCGCAATGATGCGGTATAGCGCCGATCGTCCGTTGGCTGCATAGTGCAGGCGCCTGTCGAACAGGCGCTCTATGGCTCTCAGTTCTAAATTGGCTCTGGAGAACATTGGCGGCACAAACTTCTCGACAACCAAGCTATTCATCGGCAGTCAAAGAATTAGAGCATATAACTACCCAGTAATTGCGCCCTGACGAGCACTCGGCTCCATTCAGCGCGATTACTCGGTTAAACGACTGGCGCTTCAAACGCTTTGGATACACAGAAAGGCCAATGCGCGCATCTGTAAGGAACAGATCGAATCCCGTCACATCTACTGGCTCAATAGACATGCGTATTTTTTCGACAGTTCCTCAAGATCAAACTTGGCGTATGAAGGGCTATCTCCCCCCACCGAACCGCCGTCGCAATCGTGATCCTGCAGAATTTTCTTGAAGGTGTTTTGAATTTTCGAAACACTATAGTCGGCCGTGTATTGGCCAGCCTCCTCGAGCAACTGAGCGGCCTCCCCCATCGGTGAAACGAGCATTATTGGCTTTGCGGCCCCCATGTATTCATATACCTTGCTGGCAATTGCATAGCTATCTTCCTGAGCATTGATCGCAAGACACACATCGCAGCCGCCAATGATTTCCATCATTCTTTCCCTGGACACCATTGACAGACACTTAAAGTTATTCCGCAAAATTGAGTTATCCGAGCTGGAAAAATAGTCAGCAGGCAAATCGGAGTGAATAACAAATTCAAAGCGCCCCCCCTCTTCGCCCATTTTCTGCAAAACATCCGCGATCATCTCCAACGCCTTCATTCGACCATGGTTCCTACCGATCGCGCCAAAATATCCAATTCTTATTTTTGAACTAGGCATATTCCGCGCCGTCACAGCAAATCCATCGAAGTCCGATACGTCAAAGCCGTTATAAATAACTTCTATTTTTTCCTGTGGTAATGCGAACGTTCTACTCAAATCAATCGCCATTTGCTGGCTAACAACCACCACCTTATCAGCCGCCTGTAAGGCCATGGACTCCGCATGCATGACTTTTAGCTTCTTGGCTGCAGAATCTATTTTTCGCATGGAGTAATCATGAACGTTGCTCCATGGGTCACGATAGTCTTGGATTAGGCGAACGGCGGGGACCTCGGACTTAATCATGGCGCCGCTCAAGTGAAGTGATGATGGCGGACCACTCACCACCACATTCGAAATGCCATGCTTTCGAATGTAATCCACCGCATAACTCACAAGCCCTTCAGTCCATGCAGAAGCATAGTCCAGCGCCGACTCGCCGCCAATTACTTTGTCATATGCCATGCGACAAATGCGCACCGCAGCTCGCGCGAGCCTTGAACGATACGGCCTCATGAACATGCTCGGATAGCCAGAGCGAAGACGCGCCACGGTTATTCCGGGTGCGCCATCAACATCTGAATTCCAATTAATTGCATCGACCCATGGATAGTGTGTCGTGATCACATGCACATCCCACCCCGCCCGAGCAAGGTATTTGCTGAACTTTGCCCAGCGACGCGAGCCGACCCCCCCCATAGGAGGAAATCTGTAGACAACTACTAAAATCTTTTTACTCGAATCCATAACGCTCCAGCCATCGATACAGGCAAAAGTACCGCCAGATCACTTCCCATCGCTGCGTCCCTCCACGCTGGTAATCGTTATAGGCCGAATGCGCCTTGCGCCCAGAGAAATATTGATCGTGCCGACGCATTCTCGCAAAGCTCTCGTCAAACAATGGCCTTAGCTGTTCCTTCTGCCAAGTCTCTTGAGGCGAAACAAAACCCATCTTGTCTTTCCGATTGACAATGTCGGGGGACACAAACCGGCTGGCGTAATCTCGCACGATCACCTTGTTCCGAAATTGATAAATTTTGTATTGACTTGGCAGCGTAAAGGCAAACTCGACTAGACGATAGTCCATGAACGGTGCCCTAGCCTCAATGCCTGCTGCCATTGAAGTCCGATCGTCATACCTCAGATACTCGCGAAGGGGAGAATATTGAACCTCCTCAAGCAGCTTTGCATTTAGACTTTCTCTGCCGAAGCGAGTGTTTTTCATCGCGACCAACAAGCCGATTGCGATTTCCGAGAGCGAGACACGACGTCCACTCTGGAATCTAGATACCTCGTCTATGAAGCGTCCGATCTTGCCGCTCGTTATTAATTCGGCAAAAAGATAATAGTAATGACCACTGTATCCACCGAACAACTCGTCTGCGCCTTGTCCGTTGAGAACAACCTTCACCCGAGATTGAGACTGAATGTGCTGATAGATCTTAAACTGCGAATATACGCTCAAGGAGCGAAACGGTTCCTCAATAACATCCAATAATGCATTAAAGTCTTTTTTTAGTATTTCTGGGTCCGGCCTGATTTTGTGCGCCTTCAGAGAATACCGCTTCACCATGCCATCGATGTAGCGCTCCTCGCTAAATTTCGACTCGTCAAATACAGCCGAAAAGGAGCAAAACTGATTTCCTTGAGCCAGGTTTTGCCCGAACAAACCACCGACAATGGCATTCGAATCCAAGCCGCCAGAGAGTAAGGTTCCGACTTCAACATCGCTTCGCATCCGAAGCCGGAGGGAATCTCGGAACAAGTTGGCAAACAGTTCCTCAGCCTCACGCCCTTTGTAGTTTATTTCTGCAGGAACAACATGCCAGTAGCGCCCAGTTATCGCGCGCCCCTCACCAGTCAACTCCATCCAACTTCCCGGCTCGAGTTCTTCGATCCCATCCCAAAAAGTGGCAGCATCGCAATTGAGGAGGCTCTTATCCAGATATCTGCGTATGCTGTTTCGCTTCGGGGTAAACGACAACCCGTCCCATGACAAGAGCGCTTTTATCTCGCTCGCAAAATAGAGCACTCCGTTCCTATTTGCAATGTATAGAGGCTTGACTCCGAACCTATCTCGACATAACAGAAGACGCTGCTGCGATTGGTCCCATATCGCCATGGCCCACATTCCATTGAACTTGGCGAAGGCCTCCCCCCCCCATTGAGCCCACGACTTTAATGCGACCTCCGTGTCGCTTTCAGTGTCGAATCGATGACCAAGCGCCTGTAGTTCACCCCGAAGCTCAAGATAGTTATAAATCTCCCCATTAAACGCAATAACATACCGCCCCCCCTCGATAACCAGTGGCTGATGACCCTTGGCGCTTAAATCGATAATTGACAACCGTCTATGTCCAAGGAGCAAATGCGCCGCCGGCACTGACTCGAGTTCAGGCAGATGACCAAGCTCGGAAATCGTATCCACACCCCTGAGAGCCAAAAGCCCATTCGCCGTTTGAACAACAAACCCTTCATCGTCCGGCCCACGGTGCTTAATCGCGGTCGCAGCCCTCCTGGCACCTGCAGTTGGCATTAATACCTTTGGCGAAAAAAATCCCAGCAGCCCACACATCAAAGCTCCATTAAATGTCTCGATACAAAAAAATACAACCCCATCGGCCATGTCTTTGATGCAAGTTAATCATTGCCCGCAACCTGCACCGATTTCATTTTGGAAAATCTAAACGTCATCGTGTAGGAAAGATTAGAGAGTCGTTTGTTTTTTAGATAAAGATATCCGCCAAGCAGCCTCGTCATCGGCAAAGGTATTCCCTCGGTTGGCAGGTATCTCTCCAAAAAAAAGCCCATTGATGAAAGCAGTGTCGTGAAATGGAGCGGGTCCCACGCATTGATGTGGTCATTCCCTTTATCGTAGCCGGCGAGCATTTTTTCATTGTGACGCTTTAACCATCCCTCCATGTCGCCGCGAAACATGGAAAGAAAAAATCTTGGATTCATGACGTTCGGAAGAGAGATCACCAGCAACCCGCCCGGCTTTAGAACTCTGTTGATTTCCGCCAGGTAATTCCCGACGTTGTGGACGTGCTCGATGACTTGATTGGATACCACGCAGTCAAAATACTCATTCTGGAATTTTGTGATCGGAGAACAGGCAAATTCAATATCCCGCTGATTTCCCCAGGCACTGTGGCAAATATCTATCTGATTCTGGGATAAGTCGATTGCATTGACAATATTGGCCTTATCTCGAATTGCGATCGAAAAATGACCCCAACCACAACCATAGTCCAAGACACGTCCCGCTGCATGCGGAATCAGTGAGAGTATTGAATGATAACGATCATGCTTAAATGCCTTGACTTGAGAAACATAGTCATGCACGAAGCGCCGAGCTTCATCATGAGTTTTTTCTTTATCATATAAGATAGGCATGTCTTCTCCACTTAGTTGCCGTTGAGAATATTGTTAGCAAGGCGTTGGCGCAACGCCTCAGTACTGGAGCGAACCACTTTTCTTTAGCGTCTCTAAACTTTTTCTAAGCATGGCATAAGTAATCAGCGCATATGCTGCGGTAAATAAGAACTTCATTACCATACCGCTCTGCGGTTGCGCCTGATCAGCAAATATGAACACTGAAAATACCCCGAACGCCAAGATTGCGCGGCTCCACTGCAGAGTCAACTTCTCATATCTATTTACCCAACCGTATAGCCAGGCTGTTTGCGCTAGCAACGAAATGATCAACACGTAAGGGGCTACGGTGTATCCCAGATGTGGTATAAGAAGGAAATTCAAAGTAAGACTGCACGCGCCCATGATCACTGCGCCGCTTGAAATGATCAGAGTTCGTCGATGAAAACTAATGATGTCCTGCAAGATCCTGTTTTGCGGTGATACCACATAGACGAAACCACAAGCGCCAATGAGACTGGCTGCGCCCTCATATCCTTTACCGGTAAACAGTTGGACCACCTGAACCGAATAAGCAACGGCGCAGTAGTTCACGAACAACATAACTGCCCACATAACGGTGGTCAGCTCACTGATCATGTGCAGCGTACGCACACGGTCCGTCGACATCCCCACCTGCGTCTTGACGCCTGTCACCTGGGTCACCGCGTCCTGCACAACATATAGTAGCGAGGCAATGGTGGCAGCCAGAGAATACACACCAACCGCCTCAAGGTTCACATACTTGGCAATGATCAAACGATCCGACGCGCTAACAACCCAACCCGCCACCAGATTCGGTAGCAAGGGGAGGCTGTACACAAGACACTCCTTGAGCTTGTTCTGATCAAAACGGAAAACGAGCAATCGCGCCCTGGCGAAGTGCCAGATCACGTAAGCAAAAACACAAGCCGACGAAAGCGCCATCGCCCAGAGTCGCCCGAGCACGCCCTCATCCCATAACATGACTAGGACGTAGGTGCCCGCCGTGCCGATCAGTGCACCCCATACATCAATTTTCGTGACAGTCCAGGACTCGAATGATTGCCTCAGAAAAACCAACCCTAGCTGGGCGAGCTGCAGTAGCAAGGCTGGCACCGTGGCGATCCAGAGATGTGCGAGGGGAACCGACGCGATATCCGCCGCCAGCCGGGCCACCAGCAGAGAAAAGGCGACGAGGACCCCCCCCCCCCAGGCCAGCACAAACCAAAATGCAGTGGAGTAAAGCACGGCGAGTTGCCGCCGGTCGTGCCGATACTCATGATACAGGCGCGCCAGCGCCGAATCCATGTACAGTGACAAAACGATGGGTAACGCCTGCGTCAATGTAGTCAAGGTATTCAGGGCACCGAATTCCGCTGGAGACAGGCTGTGCGTGAGCATTGTCAGCGTAAGCAACGCCAACGCCTTTGTCGCCAAGCTTGAGAAAAGATACCAGCGCCCGGTCTTGATGATCGTTGACAGCCAGCCCGGCTCACTCCGCCCATACCCCATCTACAGACACCTTATCTTGCTGAGGTCCGCCAGCGACAGACCAAACTTGCGATAAAACGCCTCCTGCTCATTGAGCTTGCTCTGTTGATACGCCGCCAGCTGGGAAAATGAGAAACGGCGCCTATCCGCGGCACTGCCGACAAAGGACTTTGATCTTCTCAGATATGGGCCCAACTGCCATTTGGCATGCTGCCTCCATCGACTGATGGTCTCGCCTGGAGCCTCATCTCGCCAAATTTGGTGAGAGCGCCCATAGAGAAGATCCATAATTTCGTTCCCGGCCCTCACGTGGTTCAAACCGTCATCCCACTGAATGTAGTCTTTAATGAGCCGCCTCCGGACCTCTTCACGCGCCGAAAATGATGGAACATTCCCATCGGAGTAGAACGCGTCAATTGCCGTCTGTAGGCTTTCGGCATCGCCAAAGTCAGGGCTTCCCTCACTCAACCTGTCCCGAGGAAAATCCCGTCCACTAGGATTCAATAGCAGCGTTGGCTTGCCGAGTAACCACGCCTCCAGCGCCGTCGTGGATTCATATATCAGCCAAATATCGGATGCCTGAATACAGTCAAATATTGACTCCTCGTATTTGAGTACCAAAACATTCTTTAGTTTCGATGCCTCACCTATTCCAGATCCCAGATACCCCAACTCGACCCCGGGGTGCTCCTTGAGCAAGAACAGGGTATCTTGATTCTTAGAAATCAAATCAACAAGCACTCGATCAAATGCAACTCCGTCTGAACGGAATCTTTTAGCCGCCGAATCGCCATATAGGTCTAAATTGATTTTGCTCCGCGTATCCTCTGGATAGAAGATTCCAAAATTCCAGCACCCAACACCAATAACCTTTGAATATCTCTCTTTGCCATATTTCTTTAACAGAGTTTCTCTGACTCCGTCCCGCCTCGCGATCTTGTAATTATCAAAACCAACTCCACCAGAAACCTTTACGCGCCCGTTCAACTCAGGGTGCATTTGAATAGTAATATTTCGGGTCACCTCTGACCATTGAAGGTGCAGGTCCTCACTCAACACTTTCTCCTTATTCCATCCCCATATCAATTGAGAAAGATATTTCTTGTCGCCCATGAATACGCCCTCCGATATCAAAGATATCGCGGGAATGCCACGCCTTTTCGCGTAGCGCATTAGTTCCAGATTCTCAACTGCCCCGATCGAATTGGTTATGAAGAATAATTTTGGACGATACTTATTCAACAAATGGAATCCATCGTACACACCGCCCTCGGCTACACCCACCCCCTGCAGCCTTAAATAGTTACACACAAGGGTCGCCATCACCCTGTCCCTACTCGGCGCGGTCGTCCATTCAAGACTCAGTACGTCAACTCTTTCGTCACTAGTATTTGGCATAGATTGACTCGCAGGATCCCCAGCCTTGGCTTTCCGCTCCATTAGCAGGCCGTTGAAAAAGTCGGAGGCGAGTAGAAAAATGGGGGGATCAGGGGTGCTACCCCTTGCCCACATCAAAAGAATCGATTGTAGACCGTTCTGATGCCTCGAATTTTTTGGCGGTGTTCAGCATCGGGACTTTTTCAACGGCCTGTTAGAGCGAGGTGGCCCCCAAGGTTGTCCTGATCATGCCGCGCGTGTCGATGATCACCTTCCCCGTCAACGCTTCGGCATTGAGGCTACGGAAATCGTCATGGTCCACAAGCAGCACGACGATATCCGCCTTGTCAAGCGCCAGCGTCAGGTCCAGCAGCCTGACGTTGGCCACAGAGTTCAGCGCCTCAGGCAACTGCTCGATATAGGGCTCGACCACCAGGATCTGCGTGCCCTTGTCTTCCGCGAGGGATTCGGCGATGTCGAGCGATGGGCTTTCGCGCAGGTCGTCGATGTTAGCCTTGAAGGCCACGCCCAGGCAGGCCACCGAAACATTGTCCTGGCTGCGCCTGAGGCGGGCGATGGCCTCACGAACCTTCCCGATCACCCATTCGGGTTTGTAGTCGTTGACTTCGCGGGATTGCCGGATCAAGCGGGCCTGCTCCGGCGCGGAGGCCACGATGAACCACGGGTCAATTGCAATGCAATGCCCGCCAACCCCAGGCCCAGGGCGCAGGATGTTCACGCGCGGATGCCGGTTGGCCAGGCTGATCAGTTCCCATACGTCGATTCCAATCTGGTCGCAAATCATCGACAGCTCATTGGCAAATGCAATGTTAACGTCACGGAACGCATTCTCCGTGAGCTTGGTCATTTCGGCGGTGCGCGCATCCGATGTCAGACACTCACCCTGTACAAACGTCAGATATAGGTCCCTGGCGCGGCGAGCACATACAGCCGTCATGCCGCCGATAACCCGGTCATTCTGGACCAGCTCCCGCACGACCGCGCCGGGTAGCACACGCTCCGGGCAATAGGCAATGTTTACGTCAGCCTGTTCGCCGGCCTGGTGCGGGAAAGTCAGGTCAGGCCGCTCCTGCGACAGCCAAAGCGCCATGCTTTCGGTCGAACCCACGGGCGAGGTCGACTCCAGCACCACCAGATTTCCCTTACGCAGGACGGGAGCTATGGAACGCGTGGCAGCTTCCACGAAGGCCATGTCTGGCTGATGGTCGGAAGTGATCGGGGTCGGGACCGCTATGAGGAATGCGTCGGCCTCGACTGGCTGCTGCCGTGCGTGCAGTTTGCCAGCATGGACTGCCCCACGCACCAGCACATCCAGCTCGGGCTCTACGATGTGGATGCCCCCACTGTTGATGGTGTTGACGGCATGCACGTTCACGTCGATGCCAATGACATGGATACCCCGCGAAGCCAGCACAGCCGCAGTCGGCAAACCAATATAGCCTAGGCCGATCACGGACACCCGGGAGAATACTTCTTTAGACATTAGCTATCCAGTCACTGATACGTTGGCTTGCGAGGCCGTCGCCATATGGGTTATGAGCCACGGACATCATCCGGTATTGCACCGGGTCGTCCAGCAGGCTGGCAACCTGCTCCTGCATTCGGGCCCTGTCCGTCCCGACAAGTCGAACTGTACCCGCTGCAACCGCCTCCGGCCGTTCGGTCGTGTCGCGCATTACCAGCACAGGCTTACCTAATGTCGGCGCCTCTTCCTGGATTCCGCCGGAATCCGTCAGGATCAACGTGGAACGGTTCATCAGGTAGACGAACGGAAGGTAATCCTGTGACTCGATAAGGAATACATTTGGGCAACCACCCAGGATACGCTGGGCGGGTTCCTGCACGTTGGGATTGAGGTGGACCGGATAGACGACCTGCAGGTCGCCCCGGTCCGCGAGGTCTGCCAGCGCTTGGCAGATGTTCTCTAACCCCTGGCCAAAATTTTCACGCCGGTGGCCGGTTACCAGCACCATGCGCTTGCCAGAGTCCAGGAAACCGAATCGCTGCTGAAGCTGCCGCTGCACCTCCGCATTAGCCTCCAGCTCCCGCACCACCCAGAGCAGCGCATCGATTACGGTGTTACCGGTGACCACGATGCGGTCAGCCGCCACGCCTTCATTCAGCAGATTATCCCGTGCCTGCTTGGTGGGCGCGAAATGCGCGTCAGCGATAACGCCGGCCATGCGTCTGTTGACTTCTTCCGGCCAGGGAGAATAGATATTTCCTGTTCTCAGCCCCGCCTCGACGTGCCCGACCGGTATCCGTGCGTAATAGGCAGCCAGTGCACTGGCCATGGTCGTGGTCGTGTCACCATGCACCAGCACCCTGTCGGGCTTCCAGGAGGCGAACACATCGCGAAGGCCGGACAGCACCCTGGAAGTGATGTCCGTCAGGTCCTGGCCTGCGCGCATCAGGTCAAGGTCGAAGTCCGGCGTCAGAGAAAAGAGGGAAAGCACCTGGTCCAGCATCTGACGGTGCTGCGCCGTCACACATACCTTGACGTCCAGCCCGCGCTGCGTGCGTAGTGCCTGCACCACGGGCGCCATCTTTATCGCCTCGGGCCGGGTGCCGAAGACTACCAGAATTTTTTTGTTCAAGACTTGCTTTCGATGAGAATCCAATTGCAGCAATGGCAACCGGTCGCGGGCCTGATGCCTATGCGTTCACGCCTTTGCCGATCAGAATATAACGATTGTCCGCGTCAGTACTCTTTCCAGGCGTTGTTTGCCAGTAATCGCTGTGGCGGGTTTCGACCTGCAACTCCTGCCCTGGCAGAGGCACGAAGCTCAGAGCACTTGCAGCTTCGGGTGTCATCTCCCAGTCCCAGCTTTCGTTTCGCCGCCACACCGCAGGGGAGCGGTGCTGGTCCACGATGTACTGGAACGCGTTGCGGGTAATGCCCAGCCAGTCGAGGAACAGATTCAGGTTGCGAGGCTCAAGCGTCGCGAACTTCTGGACCAGCGCAGCACCCTCCGAACGTGTCATTCGACGCAGCCGGATTTCGCGGCAGGCGTGGTCGGTGACCTTCCCGTAGCCGAGCTTTAGGTACTTGATGTAGTCATGGACATCGGAATAGTTCCAGCAGTCCACGTCATGATAGGTATCGAAAGTGCGCGTCTGTTGCAACGTTTCATACCCGTACTCCCGAATCATCTGCTCATGCTGCGACCGGGAATCCCAGCGCAGGTAATTGTTGAGATAGATGCCGCGCACTCCGACCCGCTCGATTTCGCGGTTATCCGGGTAAAAGAATGGGGCGACGTCCTGCTCCGAGATTCCGTCGAAGTCGTCGACGATGTCTTCGGCCTCGCACCCCATCAAGTCATGTTCCTTGCGGTACTTGCGGGTCATCTCCACCTCGTCAAGATGGCTGTACATGCCAACCTGATCAACGCCTTGGTGGGCTCCCCAGACAATCAGTGGGATCTTGAACTTTACGGCGACCTGAACCGGATACACGGTCTGGCCGGCTATGCAGTGCCAGTACATGCTGCCCATGCGCCGCATCGTGTGCCGTGTGATGTTCTTCACGGTCACCGGGTTCACGGTCAGGGTCATGATGTCGCAGTCCATGCGGGTCCGCAGGTTGGCGAGGTTACGCACGCCCGTGGCCGTATTGAAGTGCTTGTTGTAGGTCACCAGCAGAGGATTGAGACCGAACCGTTTGCGGATCGTGTGCACGATGAAATATGAGTCCCGCGCTCCGCTGACCGGTATCACGCAGTCATAGTTGTTTCCGGACCGGTTGCGATACCCCTCCAGGATCTGTCCGAGTTTGGCGGCTCGCCCGCTCCAGTCCAGTTGGTCTTTTTCTTCATGCACCCTACAGCCGCTGCAGACACCCTGGCTGTCAAAGGTAAGGTGCAGCGGGTGCTGGCTGGTATAGAGGCAACGCGTGCAGGTCTGCATCAAATCACTTCTTTTTCTATTTTTTCGAACAGCATGTCGTCCAAGACTTGGGCATCCTTCTTCATCAGGCGCCCGTCCGGATCCAAGCCTGCATCCGCGTAGTCGAACATGGTTTCATGGCGGACTGGCATGTACCGGGCCAGAAATGCTTTGGTCCGCGTTACGCTGTGCTCGCTGAAATGGAAAAAATTGGCAGCCGTCGCGGCGCAGGCCGCCGTTCCGCTGAAGGCATCCAGGAAGTGCTGAGGATGCCCGGCACCACCACTACAAATTACCGGTATGGTGACCTCCTCGCAGATGCTGTTGACCAGCGGCAGATCAAAGCCTCGATAGGATCCGTCACGGTCGACGGAGTGGATCAGGATCTCCCCCGCACCATAACCCTCCAGAGATCGCGCAAGGACAGCCGGAGACTGTTCCAGTAGCGAGCCGAGGAGGTAGTCGTATGACTTATGGCCACCCGGAGTTTGGCAGGCATCGATCGAGGCAACGACGCATTGGGCGCCGAACCGGTGTGCCGCCGCTGTGATCAGTTCTGGCTGGTGCAATCCTGCCTGGTTCAGCGCCACCCTGTCTGCACCGCAATGCAACAATTCAGAAATGTGGTCCAGGTGGCTGATACCACCACCCACCGTGAGCGGCACGCGGCAATAGGTGGCTAAGCCGCGCACCAGCGCGTAGTCAGGTTGGCAGCCCTTGCGGGAGGCGGTGATATCCAGCAGGATGATTTCATCAATTCCCCACTGGTTCAGGAATTCCACTGCCACTGCCGGGCGCCCCACTGGAAGGTAGCGTGAGAAGCCGATGCTCTGGACCACCAGCCCATCACGCACGACCAGCGTGGCAGCAATTCGCTTCTTCAGCATTGCGTCACCGCATTGAAGAATCCACGGAATAGCCGCAGACCGTTGTTCTGGCTCTTCTCCGGGTGAAACTGAACGCCATGTATGTTCTCATGCCCTATCGCCGCAGTGATGGTGATACCGTAATCGCACTCGGCGGTGACGTAGCGCGGTTCGCACTGATAGTGGTAGCCATGATCAAAATAGAAATTGGGATGCTCGCTGGTCCTGGCGAACAAAACGTCGGTGCGCAAGCTACGAATGTCGTTCCAGCCGACATGTGGCGTCGGGTAACCCTCTGGCGGGTGCAGCTTGATCACCTGACCCGGAATCCAGCCCAGCCCGGCATGTCGGCCGTTTTCCTCGGAAAGAGTTGCCATCAGCTGCATGCCTACGCAGATGCCTAGTATTGGCTTCTTGCGCGACAGAACCGCTTCGTTCAGGGAGTCATCCAGATGGCGTTCACGGAGATTCTGCACGCAGGCCTCGAAAGCCCCCACCCCCGGGAGGATCAGGACGTCGGCCGCGGAGACGATATCCTGCTCCGCGCGGGAAATCCTGACCTTGCGGTATCCAAGCGCCCGCACGGCATTCACCACGGAATGGGTATTGCCCACGCCATAGTCAACGATAACGATATTAGGCTGGTTCATAGACCGACACCGACGGTGAACTTCGGCACATACTGCCCTACCCCAACCCGCGTAAACAACTGGTGGTTGACGCCGCGTTCGTCCACGATGCGCCAGAATTCATCGCTGCTGATGCCGATGAAGTCGCAGAAACTCTGGATGAAGCGGGGCGCACACGTCCCATCGTAGCGCTTGACCAGGTCCAGCGCCGTTGCGCGATCCATCCTTCCCCTGCGCATTTCTTCGTTGACGTAATCCGTCGCACGTCCGAAACCGTATTTCAAATACTTGATCATCTGGTTCATCGGCGTCCAATCCTCATCCAGCGCCATGACCCCGACAAAGTCACCAATATCTTCAGGTTTGTCAGATCGAATTTCAAGCCCACGCAGTGCCGAAAAATTCCCGTTGTCAATCAGCGACCAATCCTTCCAAAAATAGCCCAGAAAGGTGATTCGTATGCCGGCCCGCTCGATTTCCTCTTCTGACGGATATACGTATTGGAGAATTTCAGATTTCTTCACCCCGTTCTCGATCATCCACGAGATATCCCCCCCGCCCAGCGTGTTCATCCTGCGCAAATTATTGCCGTCACTGCCCGACTTTCCCATTACGCTGGACTCGCCAAGCTGAAGGGCAGAATTCTCACCCCACCAGATAAGTGGCACCTGATGGGCGATAGCCAGACGCGGGACACTGCTAAACAATGCCAGCTCGGTGGACTTGAACGGATTTATGTACTTGAGGAATGACAGCCTCATCAGCTGCCTCCATGTTTCCTGGCCCGGATTTATGGTGATGCAGTCAAACCCGTGCTCGATCAGATTCGATATATTCGAAACACCGCGCGGGGTGATCTGCGCCGGGGGTGGTCCGAGCGACACCAGCAAGGGGTTCATCTTCAACTTGTCCTTCACGAACAATGCCTGCCGGGTTGAATCTTTGCCGCCCGACACCCCGATAATGCAGTCGTAGCCGCCGGAGCTGTGGGAACGTCCGAATTGAACTATTTCCTCAATTTCCTTGCGTCTCTCATCCCAGTCAACGTCTTCAAGTGTCGCGTGGTACAGGCAAGCCGGGCAAACCCCCTCAGCCGAAAACCGGGTGTTCGGTCGCGTGTCCGGCTGAAGGCAACTGGTGCAATATCTCATTCGGAAATCAGACCCGGCGGGCGATGACGCGCAAATTCCCTGTCAGCTGGTGGTCTATCAGCCACTTCTGGAAGTCTCCCGCTAGTTCGTCGAAGCGATCAATGAGCAGGGTTTTCCAAAAAGGATCTTTGTCGTAGGGAACCTCTTTGGCGAGCACGCCGCGCCGCACCAGTTCGACATCCAACCTGCCAGGCGTCTCTACGGAGACCACCTCGAATCCCGTTCGCTCCAACAAGGCACGCACCGAGTGCGGGTTGAAGAGGTTCACGTGCTCTGTGTCTACCGCTGGGGATGCGGCTTTCAGCATCTCGGTGTCAAAGCCCTTGCCATTGGGACAGGTGAACAGGAACAGGCCGCCCGGCTTCAGCATGCGTCTTATGCCCGCAACAAATTCCACCGGGTCAAATACGTGCTCGATAACTTCGAAACATACGGCAACATCGGCATTGGCCAGATGTTCAGCCGGCACCTCCTCCAGGGGGGACTCGATCACTTCCACGCCCCTGTCCCGGCAGGCCTGCGCCATGGATGGGGTCCGCTCGACCGCCACGATGCTGGCAAAGAAATCCGACTGATTCGCCAGCTGCGCAAAGGTCCCGAAACCAGGTCCGATTTCCACCAGGCGCGGCTTGGTCAGGCCGGTCCCCACGCATTCGGAAATGACTCTTTCTAGGTTGGGGCGGCAGATCTTTTCCCGCCGGCTACCCTCGGACTTGGGGAAAATATACCGGTTCCAGATGTCGTAGTTTTCAGACTTGCTGTAGTACTCGTTCATGACCTCGGGAGTAGGCCTGGGAGACATATACAGCGTCCGGCAACGATTGCACTCGACGAACTTGCACCGGTATTTTTCAAATTTATATTCATGGTCGTCGCTGCCACAGGCCGGGCATGGAACTTTCACGAAATCATACAGCCGCAGATGCAGGCGCGCAATGTCGTTGGCATAGGCCTGTTCCTGCAGCGCCTTGAACTCATCGGAGCGGATCTCGTTGAGGCTCAGACCTCCGTCTTTCTTTACTGTCATCTATTGATCCTTCGTGTGGTCTGCGCAAAAGCCGCTGCCGCCAAGGCGGCAACCGGCGCGGTACTTCTCAATTATCCTGAAAGTCACCCCATTCCGTAGCCTTACCGCGAGCTACGGGGCGGGCCAGCTTTTTCCCGATGATCTGGTCCATGAATTTCGGCGCCAGTCCCATCCCGGGACGAATGCGGCGGACATCCTGCGGCCCGACCACTGCCCCGGCGGGAAGATCCCTTACAAAGTACACGGAACGACGGAAAACCTGACTTCCCGCCTCCGCCTTCTGGCGTTCATAGCCTGCCCGTCCCAAGGCCAGCCAAGCATTCTTCCCCTCGCGGCACAACCGCTCAAGGTCCGCAGGCTCAAGTGAAAACTCGCTATCCGGTCCCTTTTCAGCCCTGCTGAGCGTGAAGTGCTTCTCGATAACGCATGCGCCCAGCGCGATAGCCGCCACTGAAGCAGTGGTGCCGAGCGTATGGTCCGATAAACCTGGCAAGGCATCAAAACGGCTGGCCAGCGCCTGCATCTGGAGCAGGTTGGCCTGGTCCATCGGCGCGGGATAGCTGCTGATGCAGTGGAGTAGCACCAAGTCCTTGCAGCCTGCATCGCGTGCGGCAGTCACCGCCTCATCGATTTCGGCCTCGCTGGCGATACCCGTGGAAAGGATCATGGGCTTGCCAGTAGCAGCCGCGTACCTTATGAGTGGCAGGTCTACCACTTCGAACGACGCAATCTTGTAGGCGGGAGCGTCAAGGCTTTCTAGCAGGTCTACGGCGGTTTCGTCGAACGGCGTTGAAAACACTGTGATGCCGCGCCTGCGTGCATGGGCGAACAACTCCGCATGCCACTCAAATGGCGTCTGCGCCCACTTGTAGAGGTCATACAGCTTGTACCCATCCCAAAGCCCGCCCTTCACCATAAAATCCGGCGTATCGCAGTCGATAGTCAGTGTGTCAGCGGTGTAGGTCTGCAACTTGATGGCATCCGCTCCACACTGTTGCGCGGAATCAATCGTCGCCAGGGCTCGTTCCAGCGATCCATTGTGGTTAGCCGACAGTTCGGCAATGATGTATGGTGGATTTCCAGGGCCGATGTTTCGGCCGCAGATCGAAATTTGCATGTTCTCCTCCTACCTTATGAGCCTAATGGCCTGGAATGCCTCAGCAGCAGAAACTCCGACAGAGTAACCCCGGTGCTCCGCTAGCAAAATTGAGTGACGCACGCTGCGTGAGTGGGGAGTCGGCCTCATTTCCAACTCATATGCCTCGAGCGCGAGCCGCTTGGTTTCAAGCTGATCTCCAATATCGACAAATACATTCGGCACAAAAACCGGCCCATCCGGGCCAGCCCATTCGGTACTGGAAAGGACTTCGAAGGAATATATTTCCTGGACGGATACGCCAGGCAAAGGGCGGCACGCCGTCAGCACGGACTGAAAGGCAATCCTATGATCAATATTCAGGTCGCCGGCATGGTGGGTATAGATAATTGCTGGTTGCAATCTATCGAGTAGTGACTCGAGTCGCTGCACAATTTCCAGCAGCGGCACGCTGTCTAATTTGTTGTCCGGGAAATCATACTGAACGATTTCAGTCAGTCCCAGAATCGCGCCGACCTTTTGGGCTGCCTGCCTCCGATGGATCTCTGCACTACCCGGATTCTCCGCCCTAGATCCAACGCCATCCGTCAGAAACACCGCATAGACATCATCGCCTGCCGCAACATGCTTGGCCAGCGTGCCACCACAACCCAAGACCTCGTCATCCGCATGCGCTGCCACCACCAGAACCGATTTACCCATTTGTGGATCCCGTTTTGTTGTCATGGCGGATGACGACTGATGCGTGGATCTCATCCCCCACGACACGTGCATGACTCAATGCCAGATGGAACTCACCATGCTTGACATAGGCCAGAGGGTAAGTTGGTGCGTCCAGCATACGTATGTGGTCATATACTTTCTGCAGGCTACCCCCGGTTGGCAGGACACTTTGCTCTGGACGTCGCCTTCTGAAAATCGTGACCTCACCTGACTGGGGATGCGCCTGCGGTTCAACGGCAATTATCCGGCGGATCATTTCCCAGCATAGTTTGCCGGCCCGGAGGTAAATTTCCTCGGCGCGCCCTGCCAACTCCATAGGCCGCTTGTCGTAGACTGGCCCGGCATCCATCTCATCAGACATGCGCAGCGCCGACACCTTGGTCTCCGTCTTGCCCGCCGCGATGAGGTTCTGCAATGGGCTCCCCCCGCGGCCATAGGGGACGTCTGTCATGTGAAAGCAAACGCATTCGAACTGATCGGTGATGGTGGTAGGAACGAACCAATTCCAGTGCATGAAAAAAATGTAGCGGGGTTTGGCCTCCGCGATCGTCCGCTCCAGTTCTCGAACCGTGGCGACGTAATGCCAGCACCCCGGTTCCTTTGCTGCGATCTCTTCAAATGCGGGGCGATGCCACTCTTTGCAGCTAGCAACTATGTAGTGTTTCATGGGGGATCGGCTTTTTCAATGCGCAGGATGTACTTCTGGCCGTCGAGGTGGAAGTAGGCAGGGTACTGCTCATTGCTCACAATGCGAAGCAGATTGAACTGTTCACGGATGGATAGTTCCGGATCAAGCTTGCTGTCCTCGGGTCGCCGCCGCGCATAGAGGGTTGGTCTCCCGACTTGCGGTCTTGCCGCGGCCAGTATCCCCGGGAATCTGCGGACAAAATCCTTGCACAACCTCAGGGTGGACGCCGCTTGCATGCTCCGCCACTCCGAGTGGAGTTCGTGGCCTTCCAGCACGATCCTTTCCTGCAGAAAGATGTCCCCAGCGTCCACTTCGTCTGCTGCCGCAAGCAAAGTAACTGTCACCTCGCGCGCTCCGGAAAGTATCTGCCAGCTCATGGGGGCCCAACCCCGCCCAAGCGGCAGGTCGCTTTCATGGACCACAAGGTTGTGCCGGTATCTCGCTCTGGTCGCTCCGTCAACAATTCGGCCGTAACTCAGGTAAAAGCAAATGTCCCCTGGAGGCAACTCCCCTGCGGAATGCGCCCAAGCGACCGAATGGCCTTGCTGCAAAAGGTCGACCGCCAACTCCGCGACAGACGGGTTGATCCAGCTGCGGGCATCCGAGCAGAGACCGATCCGCAGCCCGGCTGACGCGCCCTCTGCTGAAGATTCCCACTGCAGCGACCCTTGATTGCATTCGCGCATGGCCAGAATGGCATTGCACCAAAATGCGGCATGCGTGTTTGACGACTGTTTAGCCTCGGGTCCAACTGTCACCGTAGTCTTCCAAGCATTAGTTGTCAATTTGTTAAAGGTAACCACACCTGCGGCAAGCTCCGGACCCGCTAGCATTACATACTGCTGTATTTGGTGGGTGTTCCGCAGGTCTGACCTGAAGCGCTGGGAGTCTGCTATGTCCACCTGATTTACAGCGTGGCCCTGGGCATGGGTCCAGGCCGATGCCACCGGCGCGTACCCCAGGATCGTTGCCTCGTCATCCAGCCGTGCGCGTCGTCCCACAGGCTTGGCAGTCTGTGCCAACTGCATCAACGCCACCACACGAATTGCCCCCATTCCATCCACCAAATCCAGACAGCGCTCGGACCAATGTGCCGGAACTGGCTGCGAAATCAGCATGCCAAGGCGCCCTTCGAGTTGGTACATGCTTACCTCATTCTTGTGGCCCAGCCATTCGATGTAACCGCGCCGATGCAACTCACTGGCTATTGGCCGCTGGTTTTCAGCCAACGTAATCACCAGGGAGGGCAACCCCATGCAACAACGCTCCCATGATGTAGCGCCACCGGCTCCCACTGCGAGGTCTGCATCTACCATCAGTGGTGCCAGGCTTGGAAGGTCCTCGTGAATGACGATGTTTGCACTCTGGCGCGCCCGGTCTTTCAGTGCACCTGCGAATCCATGTCCAGGGCTCAGTACCAGATCCAAGATGCAATCAGAAGTCGCAACCCTTGAAAAGGCGTCCATCATCAAGCCGCTCAGGTTGCTGGTATCCGCGGCCCCAAAGTAGGCCAGCACTCGCCGTACGGCACCCTCCCGCGGTACCATGCGCTGATGCAGGTCACCGTAGACCGGTTGCAACAGCGCAAACCGCGGTCCCAGCAGCCTCGCGCAATCTGCGGCAATCAACCCATCATAGCGGTGGGCGAAGTCCTCCACCAAGTTTTGATCCAACAGCATGTCGCAGTCATGCTCTCGGTCAGCAAGGTCATCTATGACCATGAGACAGCGCACTTTCTGACGCAGCACGCCTTCCCACCGCGCGTCGAGCCCATAGTGATCGACCACCAGCCAATCGTACGCGTTCTGCCCTATTGCTTGGAGCGTCTGTTCTGCGTCGCGCGACCAACCCACCCCCACCCACCCAGCGTGGGCCACCCCATCCTTAGCAGCGACGCCGGCATGCACTTCGCGTGGCAGTACCACAACCGTGAAACCATAGCGTCGAATCGCATCCACCATATTGCCCGGGTGGTCACGGCAGATAAAAGTGCATTCGCAGCGCTCTTCACGTAGAAACCTCGCAAGGGTGAGGCAGCGCATCACGTGGCCTGACCCTATGACCGACGATGCGTCGACCCTGAAAATCGCCTTCATTCCTGCCCCCTTGCGATGTCCTTGGGGTATTCCGCTGTTTTGCCTGCAGCAGGCCTGACCCGACCTTCTACACGGGAACGATCGCTACCGTTTGCAGGGCGTCGCTCAGTTCGGCTTGTCACGATAATGCTGTTGCCTTGTCAAAGTGTTCATCGATTCGCTGGTACTGCTGACACCGTGCCATTCATTACTGTTGCTGCAATCGCCACAGAATCTCCGCACGGACCCAGTCATCCATGGTGTCGATATCCACCACACGCCAGGTTGGAATGACGAGCCCCGCACCTGAAGTGTGTAGGCGTGGGCTGCCCAACCAGGCACCTCGACGCCCCCAGTAGAACTGCCCGGCATCAAAATAGGCTGGCTCCAGGTCCTGCGTCCTAGTCAACTCATGCTCGGGCGAAAAGGGCGCCAGCGCCCCGGCAGCATCCCGCTTCAAGGCTCTCTGTATCGCGGATGGGAATTCGGCCACCGGAAAACAGTAGTCGCGATTCGAAGTGCGCAGCAACGCCAGTCCGGCAACCAGATCTGCTGACTGCAGGAACGGAGCACAGGGGTAGATGCAGCAGACATGGTCCAGCACCCACCCGATTGCTTCGCAGGCGCTGATTGCATGTGCGATGACCGGCACTGTAGGCGTGTGATCATCCGCAAGAGCGGGCGGTCGCTCAAACGGGACTTCCGCCCCCCATTCAATAGCAATCGACCGAATTTCTTCATCGTCTGTGGAGACGACGATGCGCTCAAACAGTCCAGACTTCTGCGCCGCCTCAATGGCATGTGCCACCATGGGACGACCGGCAAACTGCCGGATATTTTTGCGTGGAATGCGCTTGCTGCCGCCGCGCGCTGGGATTACCGCGATATCCATGGGCTTATGGTTTCCAAGACTATTTCGAGGACCGGCATCCTCAGCAACTGCCGCGAGCTCCGAAGCACGCACCTGCAGGCCCCTGCCCCGATCTGGTGGAGAGCCAATTACCTTCTGGCATGCGCTTCAGAACAGCGTCTGGTAGCCGGTCGGACTCAGCAACTGGCGAACCACCTGATCCTGCTGCATCTCTTCAAGCCCCGGATACAGTGGCAAAGTAATCGCCTGGGAATAGTATGCCTCAGCCCCTGGGAACTGGGACCGTTGATAACCTAGGCTTTCATAGTAGGGCTGTCGGTATACCGGGATGTAATGCAGGTTGACGCCCACGCCGCCCGATCGCAGACTTTCAAAGATCTGTCGTCGACTCTCCGCCGGAACACGCACCACATAAAGGTGCATTCCCGAATAGGTGTCAGGGTGCTGCCAAGGCGTTTGCGCCACACTACCCTTCAGCAGTTGGTCGTATCTGCGGACCAGTTCATGTCGGCGCGCGACAAACGCATCCAGACGTCGCAACTGGCTGAGCCCTAGCGCTGCCTGGAAGTCAGTCATGCGGTAGTTGAATCCCAAGTCGATCTGCTGGTAGTACCACGGCCCATCAGGGACCTGGGTCATGTCCTCTGCGTAACGGGTAATGCCATGGCTGCGCAGGCGCGCCATGGTCTTCACAAGCCCTTCGTCATTGGTCAGCGCCATGCCGCCTTCGCCTGTTGTGACGATCTTGACCGGGTGAAAGCTGAAGACCGTGATGTCACTGTATTGGCAATTGCCGACCTTACCGCCTCTGTAGCTGCCCCCTATGGCATGGGATGCATCTTCGATGATACGAAAACCATATCGCTGCGACAGCGCATGGATCGCAGCCATTTCACAGGATTGGCCCGCCAGGTGGACTGGAATGACAACCTTGGGCAGTCGGCCAGCAGCCTTTGCCTGCTCCAGCTTGTCCGCCAGTGCGCTAATGCTCAGGTTGTAAGTCCTGGGGTCTATGTCTACAAAGTCAATGTCCGCTCCGCAATAGCGGGCACAGTTGGCGCTGGCTACAAAGGTAACTGGCGAGGTCCACACCAAGTCACCAGGACCGACCTCCAGGGCGAGACAGGCAATATGCAATGCGCTGGTCGCACTGTTGGTTGCCAAGGCGTGACCTACTCCGCAGTAGGCCGCTACCGCGCGCTCAAAATCTGGTACGACTGGCCCCTGCGTCAGGAAATCCGAACGCAGCACCTCGACGACAGCCTGGATGTCCTCTTCCGATACGCTTTGACGGCCATACGGAATCAGCGCCATTTTCTTTCCTTAGTTAAATCAATGCACACAGTCCGATTTACGTATTCATCATGCAGGTGGGCATTAAAGGCAAAAAACATCCGATAAGAACATCATTTGATTTTGAACATGAGCATTTATGCAGCAACGAATGTTCACCCTAAATGATTTTGGCACGCTACCGCCCTACCGCTTCAAGCTCATCAAGCGCGATCGGCGGGTTCTAAAAGTTAGTCCGACATACTAACGAACTACACAAGTATAACTAACATGTCTATTGTGCCATACAGTAATAAGATTGATGCAACTAATGAAACGGCTGATGCCTTTGGTCGAGCGGACTGACACCCTGCTCATAGTTAAATCATTTGGCCAAGGTGAATGAACCGGCACCATGCAAAATGATGCTTATCCGCAATTGGTAGCAAACCCTGCAGCCGCTTCTCGAACTAAATCATCGAGAGGCAGCACTGGCAACTTTGCCGATGGAGGTTGTCGCGATGGTGCCCCCCCTTAGCGTTGAGGGAAGCTTATTTATTTTTTTGAGATCTTTGAAGGGCTGGGCCCACTCACTCGTCCACAATTTGCTCTGTCGTCTTACCAAATTTCCTTGTGCGCTGCGAGTAGCATTCAATGGCTTTATTGAGCTCTTTGCCATCGAAATCGGGCCACAGCACATCTGTAAAATACAACTCAGCATAAGCACTTTGCCAAAGCAAGAAGTTACTGATTCTCTGCTCTCCTCCTGTACGAACAAGAAAGTCAACCTCAGGCATTTCAGCAGTGCTCAAAAACTGCCCCAAGGCCGCTTCGGTGAGCGTCCCAGAGGTTGAACCGGGGTTTGCTGCTTGCCAGCCTTGAAACGCCTGCAACATGTCCCAACGCCCTCCGTAATTCGCTGCAATGCACAGGGTAATAAGGTTATTGTTAACTGTTGCAGCTTCTGAAGCTCGTATGCGCAGCTGCAATTCATGCGAAAACTCATCGACTTTGCCAATCACTTTAAGCTTCACGCCTGCTGCAGCGAGGTCTTTCATCTCTTTTTCAAGATAATGAATAAACAGCCCCATGAGCGAGGAAACCTCGTCAGCAGGCCTTTGCCAGTTTTCGGTGCTAAAAGCAAATAGAGTTAGCCATCTGACCCCCATTTGCGCACATTGCTGCACAAGGCTTCCCACACCCGCCGCCCCCTTGGCATGCCCAACTGTTCGCGGCATACGCCGCTGCTCCGCCCATCGGCCATTGCCATCCATGATGATGGCAATGTGCTGAGGAATCACTGAGGTTGGAATATCGGGCACTTCACAAACTACGAGAGCATTTAGACGATTTAGTACCGGCTTGGCAGCACAAATAAAAGCTTATTCTATTCCGCATAGTTAGCTTGAAGTAATCACTGATCAATTCGGTCACGCTTCGACTCAAAGTGCCCGCAACGCATCCACCTCCATGCGAAGCTTTTGCGGCTGCCCCAGTAGCTCAATCAACACAAAAGCGCGGGCTTCGCCGTCGTGTGCAATGTACTTACCCTCCAGCCCCCGCAAGGGCCCCGAGGCCACATGCACGGTGTCACCTGGAGAAAATATGCGCTCAAGCACCTCCGGGGATGCCTCTTGAAAAAACGCCACAAAGTCCGGCGGCACCTTGGCGGGCTGCGAACCAAAGCTCACCAGCTTACTCACGCCGAGCGTGGAACGGATGGGGCCCCAGTTCTGATCCTGTTCGTCGAGCTGAATGAAGAGGTAGCGGCTGAACATGGGTTCGGTCACCACCTGCAAGCGTTGTCTGCGTAGCTTTTGCACCTGAATGGTGGGCAGAAAGCATGTGAAGCCTTGGTTCTGTAAATTTTCAAGTGCTCGCGCCTCTTGCCGAGGCTTGGTGTGGACAACGTACCAAGCAACGTTGTGTTTCTCTGTCATTTCGCAATTCATTAAATTGAAGTCTAACCAAACTTTCTATGGCATTTAGTCATATGCAGCGTTAAAGTTATGGCTTCAATTTTGTAAGAAAGTCTCTTGCTATGTCTACCAAAAACCCTTTCGATCCAGCTGCCATGTCTGACAACGTGAAAGAACAAGCCCAACAAATTTGGTTAGCCGGCTTGGGCGCTTTTGCCAAGGCACAGCAAGACGGCACCAAGGCGTTTGAAAAGCTGGTGAGCGATGGCATCACCATGCAACGCAAGGTGCACACCACCGCCGAAGAAAAACTGGCAGAAGCCACGCAAAAAGCCACCCAAGCAGCGCACACCTTGAGCGAGCGCGCCACAGGTCAATGGGGCAAGTTGGAAGGTATTTTTGAAGAACGCGTCGCCAAAGCCTTGCATGGCTTAGGCCTGCCCTCCGCTGCCGAGATGAAGGCCTTGCATGCCCGTGTGGCCGCCCTGGAAGCTCAGCTCGGCACAAAAACCAAAACTTCAGTCAAACAATCGGCCAAAAGCGCAGTCAAGCCAGCCACCAAAAAGGCTGTAAAAACTACAGCGAAAAAAGCGCCAACCAAGAAAACCGCCAAACGCTAAACCTGTTCAGGGCTTCTAACAAATATGGCCAAAAAAGCGCCACGCCGTACTGCTGAGCGAATTTTGGAGGTCACGCTCGACCTCTTCAACCGCTTTGGTGAGCCCAATGTGTCCACCACCTTGATCTCTTCCGAGCTCAACATCAGCCCCGGCAACCTGTATTACCACTTCCCCGCCAAAGAGGAGTTGGTCACGGCGCTGTTCAACCGGTATGAGACTGCGCTGCACGAGTTACTTGAGGCTGCGCCCGGCGTGCACGACGTGGAAGACGCTTGGTTTTTCATGCACACGCTGTTC
>JACCDN010402209.1_pt1 | contig 41473 bp, 44 predicted proteins | sample 7441691 | NCBI WGS metagenome assembly JACCDN01 (sample SAMN15323439, study PRJNA562643) | freshwater metagenome | isolation source: river surface water | place: USA:Blue River Watershed | collected 2017-08-16 | reverse complement strand
TGGTTGATTTGCTCACCATGTACGGTGAATCCGGTTTTGATCTGCCACCGGGCGAGCTGCCAGATTATCTACCTGTGTTTCTTGAATATCTGTCTCAGCTGGAACCCACCAAGGCCAAGCAATTACTGATGGAAGTTACCCATCTGGTTCGAAATATCGGAGAAAACCTGGCCAAACGCGGTAGTCATTATTACCTGTTGTGTTCGGCGCTGCTTGAAATGGCCGGAGAGAAGGGTATTGATACCGACTTTGTCCTTATGGACTTTAGTACCGAACAGGAAGACTACGACAAGTTGGATAAAGTTTGGGCCGAAGAGCCAGTGACGTTTGGCGGCGGTTGTTCTACGCCCGATTACGGGACAGGTTCTGGCGAATCCGTCGTGCAATTCATGCCACGTGCAGATAGCAATAAAGCACCGGCTGTAGAAACTTTGGGAGCATAACCATGGACTACGTGAATAACCTGCTGTTCGACATTTACCCTTATGTCGCTCTTTCGGTCTTTCTGTTGGGTAGCCTGATCCGCTATGACCGAGACCAGTACACATGGAAAGCCGATTCGTCGCAATTGCTACGACGTGGTCAGTTACGTCTGGGTAGCAACCTGTTTCATATCGGCATTATTGGCCTATTTTTCGGCCACTTTGCTGGCCTGTTGACCCCGAAAGATCTGTATCACGCCGTTGGCCTTTCAACTGAAGGCAAGCAGTTGCTGGCTATAGTGGCAGGGGGTGTCATGGGGTCGATTGCGATGATTGGTGTTTTACTTTTGTTACAGCGCCGATTGTCAGATCCGCGTATCCGCAAGACCTGTACCGGGATGGATATTTTTATCCTGGTCTGGATCTTCATCACGCTGGCGCTGGGGCTGTTGACCATTCCGTTTTCGGCGGGGCACATGGACGGTAGTGTCATGCTGTTGCTGGCGGGCTGGGCGCAATCCATCGTCACCTTTCAGCCTGGTGCTGCAGAATATCTTGCGACCGTGTCATGGGCTTACAAGATCCATCTGTTATTCGGGATGACCCTGTTTGTGCTGTTCCCATTCACGCGTCTGGTCCATGTCTGGAGTGGGTTTGGCTCGCTGGGGTATCTGATCCGTCCGCATCAGGTCGTGAGAAAGCGCCGATAATTCTCAAAAAGAGGCAACAGCGCAATGAAATTGTGGATAGAAATTGCGTTGTTGCCAGTTTTGGGTTTATCTATGACGGTCGCAGAAAAGACGCATTGAATTAAGAGATGGATCTATGTCCACACAGTTTTACCGATATCTTGTTAATGATCTCCCAGACGCATTGATCGTTTCTGACCTCAAAGGCACTATCCAGATCTGGAACACGCGAGCAGCTGAACTACTCAGAATTCCCGCAATCGATGCAATCGGCAAAAGTTTAGATCTGATCATCCCAGAACATCTTCGTAATAGCCATTGGTCAGGTTTCCACAAAGCCATATCTGAAAATCGACTGAAGCTGAACAATACGGTTGTACGAACGAAAGCCATGCGTGGTGATCACACCATGGTCTATTTGAATATTGCGTTTTCTCTGGTTCACTCAGATGATGGTCAACCGATAGGTGTGTCGGCGATTGCACGAGTGGATTAGTCTTTATCGCATTTTAATTACCCCGTTTGGGGTATATACAGGCTGAGCACCCCTTGAGACGATATCGACATTCCCTGAACACGGATGCATGTCATGATTACCGATCGAATTGATGCGATTACCCGAATCCCGGAAGCCTACCAATATGCAACGCTGCCGGCACCCAAGAGTGTCAAGATCGAAATTTCACCGCGATGTAATTATCGCTGTGGCTTCTGTGCATTGAGAAACCGGGAGGTTCAGCCCAAATGGGATATGGATCTTACCCTTTTCAAGCGGATTACCCGAGAAATGCGTGATGCTGGCGTTGAAGAAATCGGTGTCTTCTATCTTGGTGAATCCTTCATGGCACCCAAGCTTCTGGTGGATTGCATTCGCTATCTCAAGCAGGAGATCGGCATGCCGTATGTCTTTCTGACTTCGAACGGTTCGATGGCTTTTCCCGAGGCGGTTGAAGCCTGCATGCAGGCCGGTCTGGATTCGCTGAAGTGGTCGTGCAACGCTGCAGATGAAGAGCAATTTGAAGAGATTATGGGGGTTTCCAAAAAACTCTTTCACCGCGCCTATGACAATGTGCGCGATGCCTGGGAGATCCGTGAACGTGGTGGTTATAAAACAGGCCTGTATGCCTCATCGATTCAGTACGATGGTACGCAGCAAGCTTTAATGGAATCGCTGATCAACGAGAAGGTCGTTCCTTATGTTGATCAGCATTATTGGCTGCCACTCTATTCTATGGGGGCTTTTGCAACCCAGCGTGAAGAAGAGCTGGGCTATAAGCCCACTGCCGGTAACCAGGGCCGTATCGGAAGTCTGCGCGAACCGTTGCCGTGCTGGTCGGCTTTTACTGAAGGCCATGTGACGGCCGAAGGCCGGCTTTCAGCCTGCTGCTTTGATGCTACAGCCAACTGGACAATGGGTGATCTGAATCAAACCCATTTCATGGATGCTTGGAACTCTCCGGAATTCGTCAAATTGCGTGAGGCGCATCTACGTCGCGATGTTACAGGCACGGTCTGTGAACAGTGTATTGCCTACTAAGTAGCGGCTAGACGGATGGGATCCTGGGGTTGCCCACACGAGATACAGGGTGTGTGCCAGAAAGTCGCGCAGCGTGTCTGTGATCCTGGGATGAAAGGCTGCGTTCTGGCTGGCCGTTATGTGTTTGCCAACAGCGAAGATAAAAACACCCGATTGCGTCAGCGTCATGAGAACCTGAATGCGGAAGCTCTATGCCCGCATATCTCTCACGGCCTAGAGAAGACTTAGACTGGATTCACCCGTCCCGACCGGACCTGATAGAGCAAGGTGAGTATAAAAACCAGCAGCGCCAATGCATTCAGTGAGCCACCGAGTGTCCGGATTGTTAGGTTTTCCAGCAGATCACCGCTGATGCGGATCGCCACGCCGAGATGCAGCAAGACGAGGGGCGCATACATCCGATCACTGTAGGGGATAGCGACCCGCATGATCGCCGGAAAAATGATCGGTGCATGGCCGATGACCATGGAAAAGATAAAGCCCAGCGCAATCGCATGTACTGCAGCATCCATTTGATACATGCTGAACGCTGCGCCGTCCCTCATCGCTAGAAGAACGCCGCCGAGCAGCAGCCATAGGTACCCACTCAACAGGCAGGCTGCGACAAAGCGCGTTATGCCTGTCTGGCGGATGGTTTTTCGGGCAATATCAAAATTCAATAGCCAGATAGCCAAACCTGCGAACCCCAGGCCTAAGAGATCGTTGTCGGAAAAACCACTCAGGCCGGATTTAACACTGCCCAAGATTATCAAAAACAGTAGGCCAATAAAAATTCGGTGTGCCGATGGTCGAGGCTTCATGAACCTTGTCAATTCTAAGCGCTCGCCCGCAATGGTCAGAACCAAAAAGCTCAGCCCGAAGGGGATACTGCTCCCCAGGTTATCCGAGCTTAGCCACAGCACGTTGCCCAGGAACCAGAGGGCCGCTGCAATCCATAAGGTTACGGTAAACAATGCGGTCTGTTTGATGACAATCATGCCGCTGGCCAGCATGAAAACTGCACTAGCCATCGTTAGCAGTAGCGGAGCAACTGGGCTGCCTTGTGTGAAGTACAGCAGTGATAGTCCGGCGAGGCCACTCCACAAAGGGGCCAGGTAGGCCCATAAATAACGAGTTGCAACCGCCCGTTCCAAACCGATGAGCGTGCCGAAGAACGCCGAAATCATGAAGACACTGTGAAGACCACTCACCGATTGATAGATTTCAGGGGTACTCACGCCGAGCCTAGTAAGTCCTGTTGCCAACCCAGCGATTAAAGAAATTACGCCAAGGATTAGAAATGGCAACCGGTATTTTGGCGTTAGGGGCATCATCAGCTACCAGCCAAAGCTTTCTCGTGCTGCCTCGGACATCATGCTAGGTTCCCATAACGGGTTGAAGCTCAGCTCAACTTTGATGTGGGTGTCGGGCAACACATGTGAGCGCAAGCAGTTTTCAACGTCTTCTATCAGCAAATCGCCCACGGGGCAGGCTGGTGAGGTCATGGTCATGGTGATCTGTAACGTATGTTCGATAAGGTGGATATCGTATATCAGCCCCATATCGACAATATTAATACCAGCCTCAGGATCAATCACGGCTTTGAGCCAGTCTAAGATTTCGTCTTTGCTGGGTGGCTCATGTGGCCTGGATAAGTTGTTCATATTCAGTAGCCCCAATTCCTTGTTTAATGGACCCGTCCATCAATACGTGGTTTAAGTAGAAACGGGATATAGCGGTAACCGATGATCGCGAACGCTATCAGCCAGCATAGCGCCGTCAGATACAGCTCGCTCAGGTAGGCCTCTGGCATAATCAATGGTGCCAAGACCCTTAAGAATAGCGCGGTGAGCATTAAATACAGCGCCAATTTTTCCCAGAAAGTAAATTGCACCTTCCGCCCGGTATGACCGTTACTGATCCGGACAATCATGGCCGGCGCAATGAGACCAATGGCACCAAGGGTGAAAATATGGATCGAGGCACTACCCACCCAATGACCCAGGTGCGGTGTTGTGGCAATTAGTAACAGATTCACAATAATCGCCAGATAACCGAAGTACATGACGCCAATATCCAGCCGGCTAAAGGCTTTGATGGGAGACCAGTTGAAAAAGCGGTTCAGTAGAAGCACTGATAGCATGAGGCAAAGTCCTGATACGACTGGCCCGGGAAGCCAGTAAGTCAAGACCAGGGCAAAGCCGAGCAGTTTGATCGCATGTTTGGCCCATAGGGGTTGTGTGAGTTCTACGCCAAAGGCCCCCTTCATAAATGCCGGGAGGGTTCTTTCCAGCATCACCAGAAATGCCAGACGGAAGAGCCCGATACTCATTGACGTGGCGATGGCGAGATCAATCTCTTCAACCAACATCGCCATTTTGGCGACGATAAACAGGGGTAGCGAGAGTATGAGATAGACGTTATCCTGATAGCTATCTTTCCCATGATTTCTGATCAGATCGCTATTAAGCACACCGACAATAGATATCAGAAATAGGTTGGATGCGATAAAACCAATGATGGGAGGCCAAAGCCCTCCATAGGCCATGGCTAGCCGGTCAAGCAGCCAAAATCCTGTGAGAAACATCAGGGTCAGGCCGTGTTGTCCACGAATGCCAACCCAGTTTTTTGTGGCCGTTAATAGAAAACCACCCAGTAACGCCCAGCCGAAACCAAAGAACATTTCATGGGCATGCCAACGCGTTGGCGAGAGCATGGGGGTGAAACCAAAATCGGACCATGCCACCTGACCGCTATAGATCAGTATCCACCACAGTGGCAGCAGGGCCCCGGTCAGACAGGTTGCAATGAAAAACGGCCGGAAACCGGCCTGCCATACGGCGGCTTGAGACAAGGATTGCGGATGAATTTGGGACGGTACATGCATAATAGCCAGTGTTACGGCTATTCAACACAATATAAATACCCAAGAAGTGGTAGCTGCGCAGCGGACCTTGTTGGCGACTGGATATGTCTCAAGCAGTGATCGTTGGCAAAGCAATTTTCTGATCGGTGCTATAGAGATAGTCGTTAAAAATATGCTCGGCACTCAGGATCTGGTAGCTACCGTCATCCAGACGGTGCGTCGTATCTTTCAGACGATAGGTGTAGTGGCCACAGGTCCAGCAATTCATATTGCTCATATGGGTACACAGACAGGTCTTGTCCATCACCGAAATGTTCTTGCTGTTCGGGTGAGCCGCCACTTCGCGGTTGTACGACGTAATGTACGAGCAATGACCGTTGCCATCCAGCAGGTAACCATAAGATTCGCAGCCCGGGCGGATGCCGGAGCCAATGGCGGGTGAGCTCTTCAGCATGCGCATCGGATAACCGGTCGGCGAAATATTGTTCACTTCGATATCCGCTTCGCTTGCTTTAAAATACTCCTGTTGTACCTTGTAGGGCAGGCCGCATTCTTCAGCCACAGTAAAGCGGGTCGCCACCTGAACGGCAGCGACACCGTTTTCAAGGAAGGATGTTGCATCGCTGCCCGTAAAAATACCGCCAGCCGCGATCACGGGAATGTCCAGTTGTTCGTTTTTCAGATACTGAATGATCTCCGCACAAATTGTCGCGAGGTCATACTGCGCCCAGTCTGGACCAAAACCCAGGTGGCCCCCAGCTAGCGGGCCTTCCACCACCACATAATCCGGTAGACGGTTGAGTTTGGCATTCTTGCGCAGAAAGATCTGCAATGCGCGGACCGAAGACACGATAATACCCAGCTTGGCATCACGGAACCGTGGGTGGTCTTCAATCAGGGAGAATGAACCCAGGTGCAAACCAGCGCTCAGGGTAATACCGTCAATGCCCGCATCCAGCGCCGATGCCATACGCACTTGCAGCGTCTCGCGCGGCGCATTCATGGTCAGCTTTTCCATGCAGTTCACGAACACCAGACCGTCGCCGCGCTTAGCTTCCATCGTCGCCGCGACATGCAGCTTGGTTGCTTCTGCCAGTAAGCCCAGGTCGAACTTCACCATCGACTTATCAGAGTTCGAGATATTCAGCTTGTAGAACTTGGTCTTGTCTTTGACAAAGGTGGTTTTGAATCGTTTGTCACTGACATCAGGCACCATCGCATCCGATATGTGACCGATACCACCCAGCCGGGCAGTTTCCAGGGCAAGCTGCGCCGTTGAGATATCAACACCCATGCCTCCCACAATGATGGGAACAATCTCTTTTTTTCCGAACTTCAGTCGAAAATCATCAACGCATGTCATAGGAATCTTTTCCTTAATTCTTCGTTTGTACCTGCTCGCGGATCCAGTTTTCAACCCGTTCGTTCAGTTCCTGGGGTTTTAGCCCCGGCATAATAGGTTCGCCGATGGTCACGGTAATCACACCCGGTCCCTTCAGCGAAGAACCCCTCGGCCAAACATTTCCGGCATTATGAGCCACCGGCACGACAAGCGCATTACTTTTACTGGCCAGAAATGCGCCCCCGATCTGAAATGGCAGCAATTCATTTGCCGCTGCGCGGGTTCCTTCGGGGAAAACCACCACAGAAATACCCTGTGCTAGACGGTCAATGCCTTGATCCGTCACCTTTTTTAGGGCTTTTTTAGAGGCCTCGCGATCAATGGCAATCATTTTGACCGATGCAAGGCCCCACCCAAAAAAAGGGATTTTCAGAAGCTCTTCTTTGAGCACAAATACGCAAGGGGAGAAGAGGGTTTGCAAACCCACGGTTTCCCAGGCGGACTGATGGTTGGAAATGATGACGCAGGGCTGGTTAGGAATGTGCTCCGCGCCAATGACCTCAATCCGGATGCCTAGAATAAAACGTTCAAAAAAAACAAAGCAGTAGCGCCACCATTTGACAAGCATAAAACGGGCTTTCAAAGGCAGAGCAAAACCGACGCAGCCAAGAACGAGGCCAAATGGAATCGTTACCAGTGCAACGGCACCATCAAACAGTAGACCACGTGCTTTTTGTACGAGTTTTGAGGACATCACATCTTTTCTCTTAATTACTTTGAAGAATACACCTTTGATGTGAACAAAAGCTTAATCCGCGCATGTTTTTCAACGATTCTGGCGTTTTCTACCTACAAAGAGATCGGTCGTACACCCTGACTGATGCCTTATGCAGCGATAGATAGTCTTGAATCTGGCACGTAAGTTGCTTTGAACTTGCTAACGGTAGAGCTCTCTACGCATCATAAGGAAATTACATGAAGTCAGTCAATTTTATCGGCGGTGAAAAAGGCGGTGTGGGTAAATCCGTTGTCTCCAGAGTTTTGGCCCAGTACTTTATTGATCATGAATACCCCTTTACCGGTTACGACACTGATCGCTCTCATGCCTCTTTCAGACGTTTCTATGCAGATTACGCGGCCCGGATTCTTGTAGATACCTACGAGGGCCTGGATCTCATTGTCTCCGGCTTCGAAGAGGATGAACAGCAAGCACCTGATCAGAAAGTGATTGTTGATCTTGCCGCCCAGACCGCCCAGCCGTTATCCCGCTGGATCAATGACTCAGATCTGTTGTCGCTATTTGCCGACATGGATGTCCGGGTTTACTTCTGGCATATCGCCGACGGTGGCAAAGACTCTGTCGACCTGTTGGGGCGCTTAACCGACAACTACGGTGACAGTGCCAACTTTATCGTTGTTCGTAATATGGGCCGAGGCCATGACTTTTCCTTGTTGGATCAGTCTCAGGAACTGAAATGTGCGATCGATTTAGGTGCACGAGTGATCACAATCCCGCAGCTACATGAGGCCAGTATGCGCAAGATTGATGCACAGAATGCCAGCTTCTGGGCCGCAATGAACCATCGCCAGGGCACCAATGCACTCGGTTTACTGGAGCGTCAACGCGTAAAAACCTGGCTTAAAACAACTTATGCCGCATTTGATGGCATTCCGCTTTGAAAGGCTCATGGCGATTGCAGGTCGCTATCCCCTAAAAATACGGAGGGAATGGACTAAACTGGATTCTTACTGATCAAAAAGGGGTTGATTGTGGGATCCGCTAGAACTTGGCTTGCCCTACACCGTATTTTGAAAATCGGGCTGGCTGTGGCTTCAGTTCTGTTTTTGTGTGGCTGGCTGCTTGCCTCCTTCGTCTTGCCCGGGGTGGTCCGTGATCAGGCAGCGGCATTTGGCACGAAGATTGGCTACCGGATTGCAATGGGCTCGATAGATCTGAACCCGCTGTTTTTGCAAGCACGTATTAAAGATTTGACGTTAACGCGCGATACGAAGCGTCAAACGGAAAAGGGAAATGGCCAGAACAATGACGCCGGTGAGATCTTATTCACACTGAAACAGTTGGATGTGGATGCACGTTTCTGGCCTTTGTTCGCAGGCCAGTTGAGTCTTGAAAAAGTGTTGCTGGATACACCGGAGGTGCTGCTTGCTCGGGGCGCGTCTGATGCTAAGGGCCGTGAGGCACTCTGGAACTGGCAGATCTTGATGGCGGCGGTGGCCAAGGCGACGGTTTCGGACGTGCCAGCTTCGGACCCTCAATCATCAATGCGCGTCCGGGTTGATGCCCTATTGATTGATGGTGCACGCCTGACCATTCGTGATGCGCAAAAGAAAGCTGCCTACGATTTTGGCCCATTCAGTCTGAATCTCACAGAGTTAAGCAACCAGAATGCGGCTGTGCCGGAAGAAACTGCGCTTTCTTCAAAGTATGTGTTGAATCTGGGGCGTGTCGCGATTCCCTTGCCGAAGGTAGTGGGCATGCCAGATCGTCAGTTAGCATTTCGTCAGGTGTCTGCGACTGGCTATCTGATCGAGAATGCGGCCAGTGAGTTGAAGGTGGGGCTGGATCTCGATCTGGGCCCGGATGACGGAAAACTGACATCGACATGGCAGATATCATCGAAAGGGGTCATGAGCGGAAAGGTTCAACTGGTGAATCTGACCGTCCAGCCCTGGCTGGCGCTGGCACCTACTTATGAGGCTCTGGAGAGCCCTGCCGGTGTTATGGTTGGTGATGTAGCGTTAAAGCAGGATACGGAGGCGCTGACGGTAGATGCCGATCTGAAGATCGATCAGCTGGATGTTCGCGTACGGGGCAGTCAGGAGCCATTGCTGGCTTGGGCTTCGACGCGCTTGAAGCAATTACATCTGGTTTTACCTCGGTCTGAGAATAAGACTGGTGCAATGACCATCAATGAGGTGCTAGTGGATCAGCCACGGATTCGCTTTGTGATGGATGCACAGCGTCAATCGAATTTTCGGAGTCTGTTCTCTAGAGCCGAGTCTAAATCGGAGCCCACTTTGGCGGGGGCTGCACCTGCGGTATCCGCTGCGCTCTCTCCCGAGTTCCGTTATGACGTGCGCAGTGTGCGCCTTAAAAACGGGTCGATGTATTTTGCCGATGAAGCGATCAAGCCGGTGTTTCGCGTGGATGTGACAGACCTTAATGGCTCCATGCAAGGTATCAGTAACGAAGCCAATCGTTATGCTTCGCTGGTCTTGAATGGCCAAGCCGCCAAAACCGGCAGTTTGCGGGCACGTGGCCAGCTGGCCTTTGCCGATCCAAGGCAGAACAATGATGTCAGTCTGATTTTCCGCAATATTCCGCTCAATGCCACGAACCCGTACGCCATGACTTTTGCCGGTTATGCGATTGACGATGGGCGCATTGATGTGGATTTGCGATATGTGACCAAAGATGGGCAGCTGCAGGGTAAAAACCGTTTTGTGATCAAGAAGATCAAGCTGGGTGACCCCGTGGCTGATTATGAAGGCACCCGCTTGCCGCTTGGTCTGGCGATTGCACTGCTGGAAGACTCGGACGGCATGATCGATGTGAATATTCCGGTCAAAGGTAATGTGAATGAGCCGGAGTTCAGTGTGGGCCATCTGGTCTGGCAGGCGCTGAAGACCGTGTTGGCCAATGTGGTGACGGCACCTTTGCGTGCTCTGGGCGCGTTGATCGGTATTGAAAACATGGATGCGATTGCCTTTGTGCCGGGTGAAAGTGCCTTACCGCCTGAAGGCGAGGAAGGTCTGGCCAAGATTGCCGAGTATCTGGCCAAACGACCGAAAGCCAGACTGATGATTCATGGGACCTATGATCCCACCGTAGACGCCGCTGAGCTAGCGCGAGCCATGGGGGATAAGGCGATTCTGGAAGCCTCGGGTATCACGGTGGTGACTGGCGAGCCGTTGCCATTACCGAATCTGAGCGACCCTAACGTCAAGGTCGGATTGAAATCCGCTTATGGCAAGCAAGTAGGGCGTATTCAACTTGGGCAGCGCCTGATAACCCTGCCAGACAATGCCGAGCGCGACAATCAACTCCGGCAGGAGCTGATTGCGAGCTACAAGATCAGTGATGAGCAACTGAAACAGCTGGCAGTGCAGCGCGCCACTGCGGTGAAAGCCAGATTGTTGAAGGTGGATGGCCAGCTTGGTGAACGGATGACCATCGGTGATCCGGAAATGGTGAGTGCCTATGAGGTAGGGATACCGATCAGGGTCAATCTGGAGGCAGATTCTTAACTCGCTTGGGTGCATAATCCATCCTACATAGAGGAGGTGTGTCGATGTATCTAACAAACGCCTTGCGTCGCTCCGTGTTGCTCGGCTGTTTGAGCTTTCTGGCGCTCACGGGTGTGGGGACGGCGCAGGCCGAAGTCCAGGCCTTGGTACCCGATATGAAGCTGCAACGTTATGGCTCGGGAGAGCTGCGTCGTTTCGGATTTCTGGTGTACGAGGCCTCACTATGGGCCGGTCAGGATCCCAAAGCACCCCCGCTAGCACTGGCGCTGACGTATAAACGCGATATCGCAGGGCAGCGGATTGTTGATGCCAGTTTGGATCAGATGCGCGGATTGGGCGCCAGCGATCAGCAGCTGGCCGATTGGTCAGCTGCGATGCGCCGTATTTTCCCGGATGTAAAACCGGGTGATCAAATCGTGGGTGTGTACCGGTCTGGCTCCGCCACTTTTTTTTTCAATCAGCGCGAAATTGGTCAGATTCGTGACCCGGATTTCGCAAGGCTTTTCTTTGGGATCTGGTTGGACCCTAAAACCAGCGAGCCTGGATTGCGTAGCCGTCTGTTACGGCCGGGGGCGGGTTGATGCGCCAAAGGCAGATCGTTCGCTATGGGCTTCTCGGTCTGCCGTTGGCTTTTGGTGCGCTACCCATCTACATTTTCGTGCCGGATCTGTATGCACGAAGCGGCTTGTTGAGCCTGTCGGCTATTGGCCTGATTCTGTTGCTGACACGCTTGCTGGACGCCGTGGCGGATCCGGTTTTTGGTTGGCTTGCAGATCGGCAGCCGCGTCGCCCTTTTCTGATGAAGGCGCTCGTGCCTTTCGGTCTGGGATTCACGGCACTCTTTACCCTGACTCCCTTAACGGCTGCGATGCCAGGCAGTTGGCTTTTCACCAGTTTGGCATGTTGCACGCTGGGTTTTTCAGCGGCGATGATTGCGTACCAGGCCTGGGGCGGTGATCTCGGTCGTGATACCACGGAGCGTTTGCAACTGACGGGAGCTCGTGAAGCCTTTATCCTGGCGGGGGTGGTGATTGCGGCGGTGATTCCGACGATGGTGGCGGATGAGGCACTGGTCGGTATGCAGCAGTTGCCAGCTTATTTGCTGGGCTTTCTTGTGCTGGCAGGTCTTGCCTTATGGGGTTTGCCAGCGGGTCAGCCACAAGGCAGTGAGCAGTCCCTGCGGCAGCGCTTGCACGTGGCCTGGGCTGACCCGGTGTTTCGTCGTCTGATCGCCGTCTTTTTTGCCAACGGTGTGGCATCGGCTTTTCCAGCAACGCTGTTTGTATTTTATGTGACCGATGTGCTCGGCGTGCCTGATAAAACAGGAATACTATTGGGCAGCTATTTTCTGGCAGCCGCGCTGGCAGTACCGGCTTGGGTTCACTGCGCCCGCCGCTGGGGACGACCTCTAACCTGGATGCTGGCTATGGGTCTGGCAATGTTATCTTTTCTCGGTGCGGCGTTTCTGGGGCCGGGCGACTGGGTGCTCTTCCTGATGATCTGCTTGGGTTCAGGTATGGCCGTTGGGACTGATCTGACGATCCCGGCCTCCATCGTGGCGGACCTGGGTGAAACCCGGGGTGGGACGGGTACCTACTTCGGGATCTGGAATCTGGTCGCCAAAATCAATCTGGCGCTGGCCGCGGGGATTGCCTTACCGTTGCTGGGGCTCTTCGGTTACAGCCCTGGTAGTAGCGAGCAACGCGATGTGTTGATTGCGGCGTATGTGCTATTACCTCTGGGCCTAAAAGCCGTGGCGCTAGGGCTGCTGTATGGTTGGCGTAAAGAGTTGGCAGTCCAAATCTGAGCGTGAGCCAGCCCCGAAGAACTGACGGATCAGGCGCGAATCATGCGCTGCAGGCCGCGCATGAGTGAACCAACGACGGGCAGGCGGCTGTACAGTTCTTCAGCGGCATCCCAGTAATCCCGATGGAGCGTGACCAGACCGTTCTCATCAAATGCCAAATGTGTTACGCCTTCCAGTGCCTGGGCTGTTTTGCAACCTAGGCCCTTAAAGCGGAAATGAAAGGTCCAGAACAGGATGGCATCGCCTTCGCCGACGATGGTTTTAGTGACGCGAAAGGCAGGATCATTCACCTGGGTGAACATGTGCTTGAAGATTCGCTGGATGCCTTCGATGCTGCTCACATGATTGAACGGGTCGCGGAAGCGTGCGTCATGGCGATACAGTCGATTGAAGCCCTCGACATCTTCAGGTCGCAGGTGCTCGTAAAACGGCACTAGGGCATCGACAGCGGCCTGGGTTTGTTCGCGATTCAAATGGGGCATGACGGCTCCTTGGTGAAACCTGGGTTTAATCTGCTCGACGCGGCTGTCCGGCGGTCGCGCGCGCGAGCGGCGCAACAAGCCGCTGGCTCAGACGTAGATACCAACCGATGGGGAGTACGCGGAGCAGTTTCATGAAGTACGTAAATCGCTTGGGGAAGTGAATCTCGAAATCACCACGGGCAAAACCTTGGATGATGTCTTTTGCCGCTGTTTCTGGCTCGATCAGTGCTGGCATCTGGAAGTCGTTCTGTGCGGTGAGTCTGGTGCGGACAAAGCCCGGGTTAATAATCCATGTATTCAATCCCAGACCATGCAGATCGACCCAGAGTGATTCGGCAAAGCTGATCAAACCCGCTTTGCCAGGGCCGTATGTCAGTGCGCGAGGTAGACCACGGTAGCCAGCCACGCTAGCGACATAGGCAAAGCCCCGGGGCCGGCCATCGATCGGCGTTTTTAGCAACAGGGGCCATGTCTGGGTGGTCACACGAATCGGTGCTAGTAGATTAACCCGCAACGCTTTTTCCGCAGCTGCTGCTGTGAGCACGTCAATACGGGTGGCCTCGTAAGTACCGGCGTTGTAGATGACCAGATCGATCGCGCCGAAATGTTCCTGAATCTGTGCAACGGCTTGTTCGATCGCAGTGTCGTCACAGACGTCTACGGGCAGGACCAAGGGTAAGGCCTGTCTGTCACTCTGACTGGCATGTGCCACACATTGCAGTGCGAGGTCATGGAGGGGTTCTGCCTGCCGTGCCGACAGTACAAGTTGGGCGCCAAGCATGGCCAATTGCTTTGCGAGTGCGGCGCCGATGCCGGTGGAGGCACCAATCAGCCAGACGCGCAGCCCAGCCCAGTCCACTGCACGGATGGGTTGATTGAGATGACCCATGGCGTGAAGCCTTAACGCTTCACAAAGGTGAGCGTCACTTCACCGAGATCGAAACCCCATTTGGACATGCTGGATCGATTCAGCATGATCTTGTTGTCCATAAGGAACATCCAGTCGTCAAAATCGACATGATAGACCTTGTCGTCCACGGGCAGCGCGAGTACATATTGCCAGTGCAACGCATTGCCGGATCGTTCACCCCTAGCTTCACCAACCACATCGGCCGCAGTGCCGATGTAGGTATGTGCGCCGCTCTTCGTAATCGTCCAGATTCGTTGCTGAGTGGTGCCATCACTGTAGGTAAAGCGTTCATCCAGGGTGCCGACATCGCCTTGCCAGTGTGCGTCAATGACCACGTGGAAACGTTTGACGACTTCACCTGAACCTTTTTGAAACATGCCATAGGCGTCGAGAGTGCCATTGAAGTATTGCTGTAAGTCCAGGCTTGGTTGTTCCTGGGCGTACTGATTAACGGTCACGACACCGCAGCCGTTAAGCCCGATCAATGCGCAAAGTGCTAACAAGCATTTGCGCCAGAGCTTGCCAAGTGTGCTCATCAAAGGTGCCTCCTAGGCTTGCAGGGTGTACTGATGAACGTCAATCGACCCGGCGCGAAAGCCGGCTTCACAATAAGACAGATAGAAGCGCCATAAGCGAATGAAGCGGTCATCGAAACCCTGGGCTTTGACTTCGAGCAGGCGCTCACAGAAGGTGTCATGCCACAACCCAAGCGTGCGTGCGTAGTGTGAACCAAAGGCCAGGTCGTCGGTAACGTCAAAACCGGCGCGTTGCGCGCCCTTACGGAAGCGACTGGGTGACGGCAGCATGCCACCGGGAAAGACATGACGCTGTATGAAATCGGTGCCGCGTCGGTACGAATGAAAGAGTGTGTCCTCGATCGTAATGACCTGAATCAAGGCGCGGCCACCCGGTTTGAGCAAACGCTTCAGGGTGCGGAAATAGGTCGGCCACCAGCGTTCGCCAACGGCTTCGAACATTTCGACCGAGACGATATGGTCAAACTGGCCCTGCATGTCACGATAATCGGTCAATAGAAAATCAGCGCGATCGCGCCATTCACCATCGGTGGCGCGTTGTTGGGCAAAGGCCTGCTGGGCAGGTGAAAGCGTCAGGCCGGTGACATGAGCGCCAAGCGTGGTGGCTTGTTCGGCAAAGCCACCCCAGCCACAACCGACTTCCAGGATGCGATCACCGGGTTGAATATCCAGTGCACGAATCATCCGGTCATTCTTGGCACGCTGGGCTGCTGGCAGATCTGCCCAACCCGCATGGTCCGGGTGGGCAACTTGATCAAAGAGCGCGCTTGAATAGGTCATGGTTTCATCTAGCCATAGGCGATAGAAATCATTACCAAGGTCATAGTGCGCCATGATGTTGCGTTTACTCCCCTGTCGCGTATTGGCGCGAAGTCGGTGTAGCAGCCAGGCACTAATGAGTTGCCAGCGACGGCCATGAATGGCTTTTTCCAGCACACTGCGGTTGTGCGCAATGAGGGTGAGAAGCGGGGTCAGGGCATCGGTGCCCCAGCGTCCTTCAATAAAACATTCGGCGGCACCAATGTCGCCGCGGGCAACGATATCGCCAAAAACTTCCCAATCGTGTACGACCAGATCTACGACGGGTCCTTGCGGCTGTTGACCACAGACGTGCTGACGACCGTCGGGCAGAGAGATTTTGATCCGTCCCTGTTCAATCTGATCGAGCATCGCCAGGATGGTACGAACTGCGACCGGCAGATCATGGGTGTCGGTAATGCGTGCCATCGCACCTTGATGAATTCCTGTGCCACCCAGAGACATCGGTAGGTTGTCCGATTGCAATACCTCGGTACGAGTGTTCATGGTGTCGTCTCCTTGAGCGAGTGGGGTGCTTGCGTTGAAGGGTTGGGCTTGGTGAAGAAGGTCACCTTGTGTCGCCAGAGGCGCAGTGCCTGCCAGTGAATGCGGGTAATGACACCGAAAGTGAGTAACGGGAAGCGCCAGAAGGCATAACGCAGCGATTCAGCGTTCAGCGGAGAAGCCTGGCCGCGCAACCAGGTGCGTAATCCGTAGCGGCCATTGCCTGTATGGGCATCGCCCTGCGTTGCTGCAGGGACTGTAGACGCATCGGTTGCCATCGCGTTGTAATTGATAATGGCGACCGGTGCCAGAGGGGTTCCCCCAAAACGGAATTCGTAATCTCCCTGCAAGGGAAAGAAGGGGGAGACATGAAAGGCTTTGCGGGTACCCATTCGGTCATGCGCCTGGATAGGACGATGATCCGTATGCGCCACCACATAGTTATGGCGTTCACCGAAGGTATTGCTGACTTCGGCGATGACGGCACGTAATTGAGGCGTGTTGTCGTAACAGAAATAGAAACTCACGGGATTAAAGGTGTAGCCGAAGAGGCGCGGCATGGTTTGCAGCATGATTTCACCATCGGCAGTGACATGATCCAAGCCATGTTCAGCCAGTAGGCGGCGGGCCCAGATGAGAAGATCACTTCCATCGCGGGCGCCGTGGTCCTGATTCAGGATCTGGCACAAGCCGCGACGATTGATTGCGAGACCGGGCACCTGCAACAGGTTGAGCTGGCTCAAGGGTAAGCGGACGTAGAAGACCGGGTAGTGAAAAATATTGCGGGTCGGTCGAGTTCGCGCGTGCATGACCTCACCAACACACAGGGTCGGTGTGGTCCAGCTAAGACGCGTTGCGTATGTCATGCATTCACCACAGCGGGGGTGGCTGTCACCGGACAGGCTTCAACTTCATTGAGTTCAGGCTGCTCACCGAGCAGCCAATCGGGTAAAGGCATGAGCTGACCAGCCGCTCGTACGGCCGCCGCAAAACCATCTTCGTGGAAACCATAGCCCAGCCAGGCGCCCGCGTAGAGTGTACGGTTCTGACCGGATATGTTTTTGATTGCCGATTGGGCAGCGATGGCTGGTCCATCGAACACGGGATGTGCATAATGGATCTGGCGGTAGGTCTTTGCGGCAGCAGGTTCTTGCCAGGGATTGAGTGTCACGATGACCGGGGTTTCGGTCGGTAGCGGTTGCAGCTTGTTCAACAGGTATGACACGCTGACGGAACTCTGGCCAATATGCGTGCGGCGCTGACCGGGCGCTGCATAGTTCCAGGCTGACCAGGCTCGGGTGTTGACAGGCAGCAGTGCGGCGTCGGTATGCAGGACAGCCCGGTTGGGCTGGTAACGGATTTGTGCAAGCTGGGTGCGTTCCTCGCGTGTTGCATCATCACCAAGCAAGGCCAATGCCTGGTCGCTATGACAGGCGAGCAGGATCTGATCAAAACGCTCGATGCCAGCAGCCGAGTGGATGCGGACGCCATCATGGTCGCGCTCGATGGCTTTAACGGGTGACTCTAGACGGATATCACCACCCCGACTTCGAATCGCCTGGGCTAAGGTGTCGACATAGACCCTTGAACCACCGGCCACCGTCATCCAGGTTGGACGGTTGGTAATCTGCAAGAGACCATGGTTATGGCAGAAGCGAGCAAAGGTATGAAACGGATAAGCCAGCATCTGTTCGGTAGGGCATGACCAGATGGCAGCAGCCATGGGCAGGAGGTAGTCCTGGCGGAAGGTTTGGCCGTAACCATGCCGGTCTAGATAGTCGCCCAGCGAGAAATTTCTCAAGTCGGGTTTTTCCATATCCCGGGTAGCGGCACGGTTGAAGCGGAGGATATCCGCCAACATTTTCCAGAAGGCAGGTCGAAGCAGATTGCGCCGTTGCGCGAAAACGCTGTCCAGATTCGTACCAGCCCATTCAAGCGCTGGTTCGGCAATCTGGACGGAGAAAGACATATCGCTTTTGACAACCGGAATCTGTAAGTGGCCAAACAGACGGCAGAGCAGAGGGTAGGTGCGTTCATTGAAAACCAGGAAGCCGGTATCGACCCCGAAACGGTGACCCTCCAGATCGATATCGACCGTATGACTGTGCCCGCCGAGGCGATGATCTGCCTCGAACACGGTCACGTCATGCTGGTGGCTGAGCAGATAACCTGCCCCCAGACCGGAGATACCGCTACCAACAATGGCGATTTTTTGACGCATGGGGGTCTTTCAGTCGTTACTGCCCTCGATCAGGGCATAGGCGGAATGATTGTGAATGGATTCGAAATTTTCCGAGCTGACAGACCAGGCACGGAGCGGTGCTGCCGCTTTGAGACGCAATGCGATGTCTCGCACCAGGTCTTCAACAAATTTTGGGTTATCGTAGGCGCGTTCTGTCACCCATTTTTCATCTGGTCGTTTGAGCAGACCAAATACCTCGCAGGAGGCCTCGTCTTCGGCGATACGTACCAGCTCTTCAATCGTGATGCTAGCCCCATCGCGCAGCGTGGCATGAATCGTGATGTGCGACCGCTGATTGTGAGCGCCATAATCCGAGATTTCCTTCGAACACGGGCACAGGCTGGTCACAGGGACCACGACTCGCAGGGTAACGTCGGTCTGGCCAGTGTCACTACCATGGATGGTAATGCCGGCATCGATGTCGATGAGACTGGTGACACCGGAAATTGGTGCCTGCTTCCGAATAAAGTAGGGAAACTCAAACTCGATACGTCCACTGCGGGCCTCGAGCCGTTGACGCATCCGATTAAACAGGGCTTTCATATCGAGCAATGTGAGTGCAGCATCCTGCGCTTCCATGATCTCGACAAAGCGGGACATATGAGTCCCTTTGAGGTTTGGTGGCAAGCCAACGGTCATGCTGACGGTGGCGACCGTGGCATGAGCTTCGCCCTGGGCATCAATCACACTTAGCGGGTAGCGCAAGCCACGAACACCGACCTGGTTGATGGCGACATCTCGGTGATCGGGTGAACCTTGGATGTCAGGCAATAGCATGGCATGAAGAGGTTTTTCGGGTGCATTCATGATGGCGCTCTCTGGGGTTTGGGTGGGGGTGATCTTTTGAGCATCTTGTCGATAGCTTCGGTCAGGGTTTTACTTTCCGGTGCGATCTGGCTGCCGAAACTCTGGACCTGGGAGCCGTCTCGGCTGATCAGATACTTATGGAAGTTCCAGGCAGGTGTGTCGCCCGTGATCGTGGCTAATTGCTTGAACAATGGATTCGCACTGGCACCACGCACCGATGATTTAGCAAACATCGGGAACTTGATGCCGTAGGTGCTGTGGCAGAAATCGGCGATTTTCTTGTTGCTATCAGGTTCCTGTTGGCCAAAATCGTTAGATGGGAAGCCCAGGATGACCAAACCTTGATCTTTGTAGCGGGCGTAGAGCCGTTCAAGACCATCATACTGGCGGGTAAAACCACAGTAGCTGGCGGTATTGACGACCAAAATCACTTTGCCGTTGTACTGACAAAGCGATTGCGGTACTTCATCCTGTAATCGTGGAAAGCTGTGTTTGAGTAGGGTGGGGCAGTTGGCTGCCGATGTCGCAGTCATGGTGGTTTCCCGTGGGTTGTCTCGAGCGATGGCTGTCCCTGCCAACAGGGTCGTGGCGAGAAGGCTGTTGACCAGGAGTGCTTTTATGACAGAAAAAATTTTTTGCTCCTTTTGTCCAAGACAAACCGTTTAATGGCAAAATAAGCCCTAATTTAACTCCTGTCAAGATTTGTCCTAGACAAAATGAACAAGCCAGAATCTCTCATGAGCTTAAGCATGCCTGAGGGCATGCGTATCGCTGAGGTCGAGCGCGATACCGGCATCGGTAAAGACACCCTCCGTGTCTGGGAACGTCGTTATGGATTTCCGGAGCCCGAGCGGGATCCTTCCGGCGAACGTATTTATCCGATGGCTCAGGTCGAGCGGCTGCGCATCATTCGGCGTCTGATGGATCAGGGCGTGCGCCCTGGAAAGATCATTACCCAGGATCTGTCGGAGTTGCTCAAGCTGCTGGACTCCTTTGGCAGCAGCGCAGTAGACCCGTCGTCCTATTTGTTCTGTAATTCGATGCTGAAGTTACTGCGGATGCACCGCAGCCATGAGCTGAGGGCCCATTTGAATCGTATCCTCGTCAAAGAGGGTCTGCAGCGTTTCATCACCCATACCGTTGTCCCTATGAATGATGTGGTGGGTGATTCCTGGTTGCGGGGCGAGTTGTCTATTCCCGAAGAGCATCTGTACACGGAGCAGGTCCAAAACGTCATCCGACATGCCATTCAAATGCAGGCGCCGAGTCATTCGGCTCCGAAAATCCTGCTGACTACCTTTCCCAGTGAAGAGCATGGGCTAGGAATCCTGATGGTGGAGTCCATGTGCGCTGCTGAAGGTGCGCAATGCACGTCGCTTGGCACCCGGCTCCCCTTGTCCGATATTGCCAGTTATGCCGCTACCGGTGCCTTTGATGTGGTGGCCGTGTCATTTAGTGCGGCGTATCCGGCCAGAGATGCGATCAAGGATTTGCGGCAGTTCCGACAGCTGCTGCTCCCTGAAATTATGATCTGGGCCGGTGGTGGTGCATTGCCGGCCAAAAAAATGGATATCGAGGGTATCCGTGTTCTGAATAAGATCGACGGTGTTCCAGCGCTTGTCGCCAATTGGCGACAAGCGCATGGGGTCTGATATGGCACGTACTGCGCTGATTACGGGGGCTGCCGGTGGGTTAGGTCAGTCCGTTGCGGCAAAGCTCGCAGATGACGGTTGGCAGTTGGTGTTAGTGAGTCGGGATGCAAATCGCTTAAAAGCCATTTACGGCGACGCGCATCATCAGATTGAAGCCGATTGCTCGAGTTTTGCCGGGGCTGCCAAGGTGATATCTGAAGCTGCAGCGGCGGGCGTGGTACCGCAGGCGCTGGCGCATTGTGTAGGTAATATTCGCCTGGGGGCTCTGCACCGCATGAGCCCGAAAGATTTTGAAGATTGTCTACAGGCCAATTTGGTAAGCGCCTTCGCAACACTGAGCGCCTTTGTCAGTCATCTTCGTCAACATAATTTGCCCGGAAGCGCCGTCCTGGTGTCATCAGTGGCTGCCCAGATAGGTACGCCGAATCATGAAGCGGTGGCAGCGGCCAAGGCGGGGGTTGAGGGTTTGGCACGTGGTGCGGCAGCAACTTATGCCCCTTACGGTATCCGTGTCAACGTGGTCGCCCCAGGAATCATGGATTCCCCGGCAACACAGCACATCCTGGGTACAGAAGCTGCACGTGGCGCAGCCTCACGTCAGTATCCGATTCCTGGGATTGGCAGTACAGACGAACTCGCCGAGTTGATGGTGTGGTTGATGTCGGAAAACAGTGCTCGGGTGACAGCGCAGGTGTGGTCTGTCGACGGGGGCTTTACAGGAATACGACCACTCGTGAAGTAATCACTGGCGAAGTACGTGCTTTGCCACCAAAGCAAAAGAGCCGCTGAGCGGCTCTTTGTAATTAATCCGTTTGATTACTGGTGAGAACTTCACCGGTAAGCTTGTTCATCGCACGTACCCAATAGTTAGGGTAAGCAGTCCGAACAAGCCTGACATAATCGCGAACGACCTCAGGGCTTTTTTCAAGCTCCTCGAAAAAAAGCCACTGTTCACTCGCATTATTTCTAACCTCAATTTTGAAACTCAAACCCATAGAGTCTCCTTGTGTATGCAAAGTCGGAATCAGACGAAAGCAACCGTTTGTGCTGATACCGAATCAAGGGCCCGCACCAAATAGTCCGGGTAAATCTGTTTGATTTTCTGTACGCGTTTCTTGAGATCGGCAAGGCTCGTTTCAAGAAATTCAAGGGCTACCCACTCATGACTCGAAGGGTTACAAACTTCAATTTTGTAGGTCATGTCTTCTCCACGCCCATTTTTTGGGTCTGAAGAAATTATAGCACCAATGTCCTAGACATAAATAGTTCTGTATAGATAAAAGAGGGTTTTTGTTGTGTTTTGTCGAGATAAACCTGTGCAGACCTCTTGCGAAAAGTATCTGGGCTTACGGCACCCTGACACGGATCAAGCCGCGGCTTTTGCCGCTGTCCGGGTCGATGGTATTCATGGCCCGAAGTAGATCGGGTATGGTGACCCAGAAGGGCGGATATTTGAACTTTGCAACATCCAAAATTAGCAGCGCATCGCTGGTCGGGTCGTAAGCAGCGGCCGGTGACAAGTGGCCATGTCCAAGCTGTCCCAGTGATTGCCGATCAAAGTTGATGATGAGCCGTGCATTGATATCGGCAAGCGTGCTTTTGATGAGATCCCGCAGTGCCTCTTCTGAAATCTGGTCGCCGTAAAACACATCAGCCTGAACACCGAAGCTGCGTAACATGTCGGCACTTTGCTGTAGGGTCAGACCGGATTGCAGGGTAGCCTGGCGGCTCTTGATGGATGCCGTATTCACGTTAAAAAACGTGTCCTGAGTGAAGTAGGGATAGGGCTTAAGCTGCGGAGAGACCGGACGCTGCTCTTTAGGCAGACTGTTCAGAATGGCAGCCATGCTGGCAGGGCCGCAAAAGGCCAGATTTTCCTGAGTGTCGACAAAAGGCTGCACGGCAAAATATTGCTGGTTGTAATCGGCCTTGAGTAGTCGATCTGTGCCAGCAGCAGAATCAAGATAGACGAGCTCACCCGCATGCGCGAGCAGGATGAACGTGAGTCCGAGAATCAGGGTCAGTAGTCGGTTCATGTTTGGCCATGTGTCTGTTTCAGACGGTTATTGTAGAAGAATGCAGATTGTTTGATCTGGATCAAAGGATCCATCACTTTAGGGCAATCACTGCAGGCGACAATATCGAGTTAATTTTAGCGGTGGTTGGATTTGAGAGACGGGTTGAGTATTCTTTTTTGGCGCTTCGTGGGGGCAGCAATCCTATTGGGCATATGGCCGAGCATTAGTGCTGCCGCCGACATCCGATTAGGCATTCTGGCTTGGCAGGGCGAGTCAGCTTCAGCCGCCCAGTGGACGCCCTTTGTCAATGCGCTACAGCAAAAGTTGCCACAGCATACGGTGGTGCCTCGTTATTATGACCTGCAGGGCATGGCCCGGGCGATCCAGGCTGGTGAGGTCGATTTTGTTATTACCAATCCGGGGCATTACGTCGCCCTAGAGTACGACCTGGGCATTAGCCGGATCGCGACTCAGGTTCCAGAAAGCTCGCATGATGCCACGCATACCGTAGGGTCGGCTGTTATTGTGCGGGCGGACCGTGCCGATCTTAAAACGCTGACCGACTTGCGTAAAAAGTATCTCGCAGCCGTCTCGCCTGAGGCTTTTGGTGGCTATCAGGTGATCTGGTCAGAGCTCAAGATAATGGGTATTGATCCAGAAGCAGGGGATGTCAAACCGGTGTTCACAGGCTTTCCGATGACGCACGTGATTGATCAGGTGCGTCATGGTCAGGCAGACGCGGGGGTTATCCGCAACTGCCTGCTGGAGCAGCAGATCACTGCTGGCCTGGTCAAGCCCGGTGAGTTCCGGGTGCTCTCGCCCCATCAAACTGATTTGCCGTGTGCCACCTCGTCACGTAACTACCCGGGCTGGGCTTTTGCCGCTACGGCCGATACACCAGGGCAGTTGTCACGATCCGTGCTGATTGCCCTATTATCGTTACCACCCGGCAATATGGGCCAGCAGTGGGGGGTGCCGGCGGATTACCATCCAGTGCACGATATGCTGCGCGAGCTGAAAATTCCGCCGTATGATTTTTTACGCCAGCATAGCTTTGAATCCTACGTGCGGGAATACTGGCCTGTCGCAGCGGGCCTTTCCGCAGTGTTGCTATTCTGGCTTCTGTATACCGTGCGCGTGGAAGTCATGGTGCAGCGGCGAACCCGAGAGTTATCCGCGGCACTCCTGCAGCGTGATGAGCTGGAAGAAAGTGTTAATGCACAGCGCCAGCAGATGGAACACCTATCGCGCCTATCCATTCTTGGAGAGCTCTCCGGCACCCTGGCGCACGAGCTGAATCAGCCGTTGGCCACCATGGCCAACTATGCCCGGAGTCTGACCCGTCGCCTGGCCCGCGGGAATCTGTCACCGGAGGCAACTGCCCAGGCAGCAGACGAAATCGCCAACGAGTCCGAGCGGGCTGCAGGGATTCTCAACGGCATCCGAGCTTTTGCCCGTAAGCGGATTCGAACACGGGATCACTGCGAAGTCGCAGCTTTGGTCGGCGAGGCGGTACGTCTTTTTCGGGGCATGGCGGCCAAGGCACCCGAAGTTCGGATTGAAGACCGCTTGCCGGAGGGCTGTCGTTGGGTGGATGCTGACCCGCTGCAAATTCAGCAGGTCTTACTGAACCTGCTGAAAAATGCGATGGACGCCCAAAAGTCGGCGGGCGTGTCGAATGCCCTTGAGATCAGTCTGGTTTGCGGCGGAGCCGGTTGGGTCCGCGTGGCGTTGCGAGATCATGGGAGTGGTTTAAGTGATGATCAGTTGGAACGACTCTTTGAACCCTTTTTTACCACCAAGGAAGACGGCATGGGCTTGGGGCTTTCGATCTGCAAGACCATTATTGAAGCACATGGTGGCGCACTCACGGCACGGGTACCGGAAGATGGCGTGGGACTGCAAATGATCTTTACCTTGGCATTGAGCCGGAACACGTCGGATCAAAGCACGAACGTACAATCAGACAAGGATGATGTGTGATGACAACCCCTGTAATTCATGTGGTGGATGATGAGGCACCATTCCGTCGCTCGCTGGTATTTCTGCTGGAATCGGCAGGTTGGGAAGCTGTCGGACATGAATCGGCGGAAGCCTTTCTGGATGCGGCACCCGAATTTCCAACGGCGGGCGGTTGCCTGGTCCTAGATATCCGCATGCCTCGTATCAGTGGACTGGAGTTACAACGCCGTTTGAATAGCCTAGGCAGTGCGTTTCCGGTGATCTTTATGACCGGGCACGGTGAGGTCGAGTTGGCTGTTCAGGCCATGAAGGCTGGCGCTATGGATTTTTTGCAGAAACCGTTCAAGGACCAGCAGTTTCTGGATACGGTAGAGCGGGCGGTGAGCACCAGTATCGCCCGGCAAAATGCCAATCAGCGTTGCCAGGAAGCGCGCCAGATTCTGGCCAAGCTTTCACCGCGCGAAACCGAGGTGGCACGACACCTGGCACAGGGCTTATCGAATAAGGAAATTGGACGCGAACTGAGCATCAGCGACAACACGGTGCATGTGCACCGGCAGCACCTGATGGAAAAAACCGGTGTCAGTAGCGCCGCCGAGTTGGCACGCCTGATTTTGCGTGCCGACCCGGCCGGACTGGATTAAGGCAACCTTAGTTCGCGTTTGTTGCCGGCACCTGTTGCTTTTCCGCTTCGTGTTTCTTGGCGGCGGCGCGGGCAGCAGCGACGGCGCGCTGTTTATCCGCTAAGGGTGGGAACGGGCCATACTTATGCTGGTCGGCGGGTGCGCCATCCACGTAGGGTGGGAAAGCAGCATCGATTGGCTTGTTCCAGCGTGCCGGAAAATCCTGGTCTAGGTTGGCCTTGTGGGGGCGCGGCTTGGACAGGATGTAGGCGGCGACATCAAATGCCTGCTCATCGGTCAGCGTCGGGTTCTTGTGGTTGGTGCCCATCGGCATATTGTGCTTGATAAAGCGCATGGCCATGATCAGACGGTTCATCCCAGCACCATCACTAAACGAATCCGAGCCCCACACGGGCGGGAAGATATAGCCCTGAGCATCACCCTTGACGCCGACGCGCTTGCCGAGACCATTGTCACCATGGCAGCTAGCACACTGCTCGTTATAAATTTTTTCGCCGGCAGTCAGATCGGCACGACGGTTGGGCGGCTTTGACGGAAACGTGGCCGAGCCTTCGACCTGGGCACCTACCGGAATGCCGCGTGACAGGAAGTGGATGTAGGTGACATAGGCCTTCATTTCGCGGGAATCAAGCGGTAGCGCCTTACCCGCCATACTGCGCTGCATGCAGCCGTTGACGCGTTCTTCCACGGTGCTCAAGTCATCTTCGCGGCCTCGGTACTGTGGGAAAGTGGCGGTAACGCCGACCCATGGCATGGCGTAAGGCTTGCTGGCGTTTTCTTCATGGCATGAGGTACAGGCCAGGTTGTTGCCAGCGTAGCGCATTTTCTTATTCTTCACTTCGGGCCCGATATAGGCAAAGGTGCGCGTGCTCAGTTCATGGCCGTAACGGGCTAGTTTGCCGTAGTCATCATCAGGCAGGGTGCTTATATCGGGTGCCGGGCGGTCGATGAGACTTACTTTGGCGGGGGCGGCCGTTTGGGCCAGCGCTGCGGAAATAGCCAGTGGTACAGCCAGAATGCCGGCAGCGATAAGGCGTGTGTGTTTTTTGTTCATGGTGAACTCCTATCAAGAATCTTGAGACTGATTCTAGGAGTCACCGGGTTCGGACAGAATTCCCCGATTGGATGAGGTCTATAGCCTGAATCGGTTATATCGCCTGCGGATATAACCGATGGAACAACCCATGAACGCTCTGATCAGAGGAATTGCTCGCCCAGCCACCAGGCGGCAGCCGCCATAATGGCACTACAGGGTATGGTCAGGATCCATGCCCAAACGATGTTACCGGCGACGCCCCAGCGTACGCGTCGGGCACCGCGGGTGGAGCCCACGCCAGCAATGGCACCAGTAATGGTGTGTGTCGTCGAGACCGGGATACCCAGAGCCGTGGCAAAGAACAGCGTCATGGCACCTGCACTATTGGCGCAGAAACCACGTGCCTGGTTCAGCTTGGTAATACGGTTTCCCATGGTTTTAACGATACGCCAGCCGCCAAACATGGTGCCCAGACCCATGGCGGTGTAGCAAGCTAGGACGACCCAGGATGGCACGTGTTCGTTGGGGGTAGAGACGCCAGCAGCAATTAGCAGCATCCAGATAATGCCGATGGTTTTCTGGGCATCGTTACCGCCGTGACCCAGGCTGTAACCGGCAGCCGAAAGCAGCTGCAGGCGACGAAAATGTTTATCCACCTTGCTGGGTGACATATTCTTGCAGAGCCAGGACACAATCACCATCATGAGGCTACCGATCGTAAAACCTAGGAACGGGGCGATAAAGATGAAGGCGATGATCTTTAAAACGCCAGCGGTGATCAGACTGCCAAAACCAGCTTTGGCAACGGCCGCGCCGACTAGGCCACCGACCAGAGCATGCGAGGAGGATGAAGGGATCCCATAGTACCAAGTGATGATGTTCCAGCTGATGGCACCGATCAGTGCCCCAAAAATGATGTAGTGATCGACAATCGACGGATCAATGGTGCCTTTACCAATGGTGCCGGCGACCTTGAGTTCGAACAGGAAGTAGGCAAGGAAGTTGAAGGCCGCCGCCCATATCACCGCCTGATGTGGTTTCAGCACACGCGTTGAGACGATGGTGGCGATCGAGTTGGCTGCATCGTGAAAGCCGTTCATGAAATCGAACAGCAGTGCCACGATGACGAGGGTGATGATCACCCCCAGGCTCATTTGCAGGTTATCCATGAATCAGACGATCAGGAGTTTTCGAGGACGATGGCCTCAATGGTGCCGGACACATCCTTACAGCGATCGGAGACGGATTCGAGTGTCTCGTAGATTTCCTTGAGCTTGATCACCTGGCGCGTATCGGGCTCTTCGCGGAACAGCTTGGACATCAGTTCGCGGTGCATGCGATCCGCATCGGACTCCAGCTCATCGATTTCATGGCAGATGGTGAGAATGTGCGGGCCGTTTTGCATACTGTCGAGCAGTTTCACTACTGCGGTAATGTGGTTGCAGCAGCGGGCGGTGACCTGTGCCAGACCCACCGCTTCCTGCGGAACCTGTTGAATATCGTAGAGGGCGACCGACTCGGCAACATCTTGAATAATGTCCAGAATGTCGTCCATCCCGCTGATCAGCTCGTGAATTTCGTCACGGTCAAACGGCGTGATGAAGGATTTGTGTAATTGGGCCAGTGTTTCGTGGGTGATGGTGTCAGCCTGGCGCTCAACAGCATCAATCTCGTCGGCAAGGCGGGCGACATCACCCGACTGGGTCGCCAAAGCAGTAATCAGATCGGTCAGCAGCGAACCACCCTTGGCAATCAGCGCTGCATGATTGTTGAAGTGATCGAAATATTTGCCTTCTTTAGGCATCAGTTTGCCGAACATGGGAGTCCTATGCGTTTCTCATAAAATTGAAACACTATTGTAATCCCTGTGTAAGCTGTTGCGTCAGATTGGCAAGGGTTAGAATGCTGATCTATTCCCTTAAAAGACACACCATGCGCCTGATCGCTACCGCTATTTTTTTGCCATCGCTGCTGTTGTCTGCCTGCAATATGACGCAATCTCCAGTCAAGGTGTCAGACAGCGTCCCTCAGGGGGCTGAGTCGGTTGCCCAGGCACCCGTTGATGCGCCCATGCCGGCAGAACCTACGCGTCAGCCAACTGTCCCACAGCCTGCAAAGGCCGTGGTGACATCGGCCGCTAATCTGCCACTGGACGCGCTTCCTCAGGTGGCGCGTGCGCTGCGTAAAGACCCGGCAGCCGCCAGGAAATACGCCGGACAAACCCTGCAAGGCAAGGCAAAATTCGTTAAAACTGCCAAAGGTAACCCGAATGCCGTCGTGGCGGATGTTCGGGTGAACGGTCTGGGAGAGGCCTCGCTCTGGTGCCGCAATGTGACAGAGGGTGCAAACAGATTAGCGGGCGGGCGAGTCGTGTCGTTTGAGGGTGTGTTGACAGGGAGTGTCTACACCTCGGAAGACTTCAGTCACGATGTGACCATGAAGGACTGCCGGTTCCACGAATAGCGTTACCGGCAGTGCGGCCTGTAATGCTCAGGTGCTGGCTTTTTTGAGAATGGCGTACAGCTCATCCTTCAGGTGCAGCTTTTCTTTTTTCAGGGTTTCGATCTCTTCCGGTGTACCCGACTCAACGTGGGCTTCCATGTTCTTGATCTTCTGATCCAGATCATTGTGCTTGTCGAACAGGTTGGTGAAATGACGGTCAGACGTCTTGAGGCGGGTGATCAGCTCACGGTATTCGGGAAACATGCTAACTCCGTTAATAATGGACAGGGACGATTCTTCGGCCCTCAGTTTGATTTTACGCCCTTGGCAAGCCGTCTGCCAGACTATTCCGTGGTTGGCGTAGGCTTTTTGTTGTTAATTTTGTTGTTAATACGTTTGAAGAAGCTCAGTTTTTCCGGGAAATGCTGAGTGACCCAGGCAACCACGGTGTATTTAAGGAGCTTCCCTGCAAACAGGGCCATAAAGGCTTCAAAAATTCTGTCGTCAACAATGCCGAAGAAAATAAGCAGTGGCATCTGCGGCAAAGGCGATGCGCCGACTCCGAAAATCGCCCAAACCCCGTAATCACCGATCCAGAGGGAGGCTTCTTCCCAGGTTTCCGGGCTGATCAGATGCGGGAAGAGGTGATGGATTTCGTTATAGCCCAGTAAATGGGAGATGCCGACAATAATGGCTCCGGCCAAGGCACTGCCCAGAGAGCAGGCCGCACTCAGCGTCAACCAGCGACGCGGCGCCATCAGGACGGCTGTGACAATGACGGCAGTGACCGGATAGGCCGCACTGATCGTGCCACCAAAAGACAGCAGGGCGCTCAAGCCGAGTAGGTGGTTGCCACGATTGGCACGTTCCATCCAGACCTGGAGCTTCTCCTCCAGACGTTCCAATCGTTTACCCATGTAGCTGGCCAGTCAATCGACACGCCCTTTGTGTTGAATGAGCTCAATCTTGTAGCCATCTGGATCTTCGACGAAGGCAATGACGGTGTTACCGTGTTTCATTGGGCCGGCATCGCGAACCACCTTACCCCCGGCCGTGCGGATTTTGTCACAGGCGGCATAGGCATCATCGACTTCCAGTGCAATGTGGCCGAAGGCATTACCCAGCTCATATTGGTCGACACCCCAGTTGTAGGTCAGTTCGATAACGGCCTGTTCTGATTCGGCACCGTAGCCGACAAAGGCCAGCGTGAATTTGCCTTCAGGGTAGTCGTTCCGACGCAGTAGGGTCATACCCAGCACGCGGCTATAGAAGTCCAGCGACTTATCGAGGTCGCCGACACGCAGCATGGTATGCAGTAAACGCATGGTGGATGAGATTCCCTATCTCGATCAGACGAACAGAATCAGGGCCAGAATGCCACCCAGAATGATCCATTTGCCAACGTAGTAGGCCGTGCGGTTTCGCGATTTCAGCCCCTTGGCCCAGACGCGGCCCTTGTAAACCACACCGAATACTTTGTTAAGCACACCGGTCTTATCGCCATCGTCGTTTGGCGAGGCAGCGGCGCCCACCACATAACGACCGAACCAGCGATTGAAGGCCTGGATCCACGAACCGGCCAATGGACGCTCGACATCGCAGAAGAAAATCAGGCGATCTTTGTCGGTTTCGTTTTCGGCGTAGTGAATAAAAGTCTCATCAAAGAACACACTCTTGCCATCGCGCCAGCTATAACGCTCGCCATCCACATCAATAAAGCAGCGGTCATCATTCGGGGTGGACAAACCCAGGTGGTAACGGATCGAACCGGCATACGGGTCACGGTGCTTTACCAGGCGGGCGCCTGGGGGCAGGTGCGTAAACATGGCTGCTTTGACATTCGGCACCTGCTTGAGTAGACCGCAGGTCACCGGGCACAACTCTTCGGCCGAAGGGTGGGCGGTGTCGTACCACTTCAGGTAAAAGCGTTTCCAACCCGTGCGAAAGAAGGAGTTGAAGCCCACATCGTTGTAGGTGTCCGAGGCTTTGATCTGTCCGAGTTCGGCCAGCTTGAGGCCTTCTTCCCGAATCTTTTCCCAGTTATCGTCAAAGATCTTCATTTCAGGGAAGTTGCTGGCGTCCAGATAGGGTACGTTGGGTACCGTTGACGCGCCATAGAGCAGCACATTCACCGGTGCCAGAAAGGTGGAGTGATCGGTGATCTGGCGGAACGGGCGCAGACGCACCTTGCCACGGAAGTGCACGAACATGGTCGACAGCACGAAAATCCAAATAATGGTCCACTTCACAGGCGGTTCCTCTTTATGAATCTTAAGTCATTGACGCAAAGCACCATTATCACCGCGCATGCCCACTCCTGGCAAATCAGGGGGCTACCGCCATAGAGGTGTGGACGGCTGGTAGAATGGCTGAATGATCCTGGCCGACCAAGTTGCCGACGTTTTCAAGCCCGAAGGGCCGCTGGCCCGCCAGGTGCCCACCTTTCGGCCGCGTGCGCAGCAGACTGAAATGGCGGCGCGTATCGCCGAAGCGATTACGATAGAGTCCGCCTGCCTGGTTGAAGCTGGCACCGGGACCGGTAAAACCTATGCCTATCTGGTGCCCGCCATGTTGTCTGGTGGCAAGGTGGTGCTGTCGACCGGTACCAAAACCCTGCAGGATCAGCTGTTCGAGCGGGATATCCCCATGGTGCGCGAGGCGCTGGGTGTGCCGATTCGCGTGGCGCTGCTTAAGGGCCGCAGTAACTATGTCTGTTTGCACCATCTGGAGCGGGCACACAGCGAAGGCCGCTTCCTACAGAGGGAAGATGCCCGTCACATCCAGCATATCCTGCGGTTCTCCAAAATGACCAAGCGGGGCGACAAGGCCGAATGTGCCGATGTGCCCGAATCGGCCTCGGTCTGGCACATGGCAACCTCGACCAAGGATAACTGCCTGGGTAGCGAATGCGCCCGTTACGACGAATGCTTTGTCGTCAAAGCCCGCCGCGAAGCGATGGAAGCTGATCTGGTGGTGGTCAATCATCATTTGTTTTTTGCCGACGTTGCCCTCAAGGAAGAGGGCATGGCCGAGCTGTTGCCCAACTGTAATACGGTCATTTTTGACGAGGCGCATCAGCTGCCGGAAACCGCCGGCATTTTTTTCGGTCAGCGTTTTTCCACCACGCAGGTGCTGGATCTCGCCCAGGATGTGCGCTTGTCGGCCTTGGCCGAAGCGCGGGATTGTCTGGATTTGCCAGTGCAGAGTGCCGCCCTGGATAAAGCCGCTCGCGATTTCCGTCTAACCCTGGGCAATGACACCGTGCGCCAGCCAGCCGCCAACATGGTGCGTCATGCCGAATTTCTCAAAGGGCTCGATGCGTTGGCCGATCGATTGAGCCTGATGGCCGACTTGTTACAGACCCAGGCTGGTCGCTCGCCCGATCTGGAACGCGCCTGGCAACGTACCGTGGCTTTGGGCCAGGATTTGCAGCGCTGGAAAAAGGGCGCTCTGGGCCAACCAGCCAATGCTGAGCCTGATGCCGAAACACCGTCTGCAGATTACGTGTATTGGGCAGAGACACTGGGTCATGGTTTGCATCTTCACGCCACGCCTTTGTCGGTGGCCGAACCCTTTACCAAGCTCATGGTGAGCAGTCCACGCAGCTGGATCTTCACATCGGCTACGCTGGCCGTGCAGGGTGATTTTGGTCATTACAAAGAGGCCATGGGTCTGCACGATATTACTTCGTATTGTTGGGATAGTCCCTTTGATTATGGGCAGCAGGCCATGCTGTGTTGTCCGACGGATCTGCCGGATCCTAACAGCACCGATTACACCGAGCAGTTGGTCGACAAAGTCCTACCGCTGATCCAGGCGGCGCAAGGTCGTACCTTTTTTCTCTGTACCTCTCTGCGAGCCATGCAGAAAGTGCGCACTCAGCTCGAAACCCGATTGGCCTTTCATCAACCGGAAATCAGCATTCTTTGTCAGGGCGATGCGGCCAAAAATGAACTGCTCCGCCGATTTCGTGAATCAGGCAATGCGGTACTGGTTGGCTCGCAGAGCTTCTGGGAAGGGGTTGATGTTCCCGGTGATGCGCTCTCGCTGGTCATTATTGACAAGTTGCCCTTTGCTGCACCGGATGATCCTGTGTTGTCGGCCCGTATTGATGCGCTGAACCGTCAGGGTAAAAACGCGTTTATGCATTATCAGCTGCCGCATGCGGTCATTAATGTAAAGCAGGGAGCGGGGCGGTTGATTCGCAGCGAGCGGGATCAGGGGGTGCTGGTCATTGGCGATCCGCGCCTCGTGACCAAGGCCTATGGCAAGAAAGTCTGGCGTAGCCTGCCGCCGATGGCGCGAACGCGCGACATCAACGAGGCCGAACGCTTTTTGATTCAGACACTGGAAGTCCATCATGCCTGAGCAACCTAATCGTCAATTACTCAGCGAGGTATTTGGCATGGGGGCGCTGGCCGAGCGGCCGCATCTGTTTTCGAATTCGGTGGTGGATTTGCCTGCAGCAGAGCTGGGAGCCTTAGCGGCCTTTGTCGCTGTGGTGACTGATCTGGTCAGCGCACCAGGGTACCAATCACTCATTGCAACGCGTGCCAACCTGAATGCTGCTACCCTGGCGCAGCAGCCACCCGGTGTTTGTCTGGGCTTCGATTTTCACCGCACGCCGGATGGCCCCAAGTTGATTGAAATTAATACCAATGCGGGTGGTGCCCTACTGGTGACATTACTTAATCGTGCCTGGGGGCTCGATGCCACAGCCGATGCGGCTGAAGCTTCCTTGCTCCAGATGTTTCTACATGAATGGGCTCTGTGGCAGGACGCAGATACAGATACAGAAACAGGCACATCGGTAGCGCGACCATTGTCGACGATCGCCATTGTCGACGAATCGCCCGAGCAACAATATCTATACCCAGAGTTTGTGCGCTGGCAGGGTCTGTTCGAAGCGGTTGGTATCCATACACTCATTTGTGGCCCGGACACATTGCACTGTAATGCCGAAGGCCGGCTCAGTCATGATGGCCAATCGATTGATCTGATGTACAACCGATTGACTGACTTCAGCCTGTCTGACCCGGCACTGGCCCAGATCGCGCTTGCCTGGCAAAAACAGATGGCCGGTGGCAAGACTGGCACATTGATTACCCCGCATCCGGTAGCGCATGCCTTGTGGGCAGATAAACGTAATCTGGATCTCCTGTCTGACCCGCAGCAGTTGGCTGCTTTAGGGCTGGATGCCGCGAGGATGGCTGGCATTACAACCTGTGTGCCGCGCACGGTGCTGGTGGATGCAGCACAAAGCGATCATTTCTGGGCCACCCGTAAATCCCGGTTTTTCAAGCCTCAGGCCGGCTTTGGATCACGCGCCACCTATCGAGGTGACAAACTGACCAAACGGGTGTTCGACGAGATTCTGCAAGGTGGTTATGTCGCGCAGGATTTCGTGCCACCCCCGGAGTTGCCCGTGGTTGATGTGTCCACCGGCGAAGTGATTAGCCTCAAATATGATCTGCGGGTGTATGCCTATGACGGGCATATTCAGTTATTGGCCGCGCGCCTTTATCAGGGGCAAACCACCAACTTTCGGACAGCGGGCGGCGGTTTTGCACCGGTGCGTCTGGTGGCTGATTGACACCTCAGTCTCGTCATGATTATTTGTTGTGCTGAGGGGGCACGCGGCTCGTAAACTCAGGGGCTTTCGCAGAATCCGCGACCAGTCGGCTTTCCAGTTCTGTCAGTACCTGAGCCAGCGCTTGTTGCTGCCCATCAATGAGTGCCTGCGGTGATTTGTCCTTGAGGGCAACCCGTTGGGTAATACGCGGAGATGAGAATAGGTAGTTGCTGGCGTTAAAGCTGGAGCTGGCATAGAACTGGATCGTGACCACGGCTTCCGGCTGTCCCCGGTAATCGCCATAGAACTCATCAATCACGCCCTGCAACTGATATTTCGGGAAGAATACAGTCGATTGTTCGACAATCTGGGTAAAACCGTTAGATTTGATCAGCCAGTCGCGCGTGGCATTGCCAACCATATCGCGTGGGTAGACCAGATAAACGTTGTAGTAATCCTTTTCATATCGATTGTCCGAGAGGCGATAGACCAGCGATTTGCCATCAAACGGTGCGTTAGCGGAAAAGTTCCCCATTTTCAGATGCATGGCGACTGGTGTCGCACGAGGTGCGCCGGTGCGCTCAGGTGCAACAAGCCAGCTGGTCTGCTCAGCATTCGGCCGTGAGAGTGTACAACCGGATAGCCATGCGGTGATGAGTGCCATGGCTATGGCCAGGGTGGTCGCGCTACGGCGCGTTTGGATCGTGTATTTCATAGAGTGTCCTTGCAGCCGGAGTTTTAGGGCGCCACGCGCTTGGGCGGTTGGCCGAAGAGTAGCCACGACGGGTACTCATTCGCTTTTTGTGAAAGGTCGTTGACGTTATTGGTAATCTGCCGCACGTTGTCTGCAGAAATCGTCAGGTCACCCTGCATATTGGTGAGTGTCTGGCGCAACACAATAATCGACGCAGTGAGTTGCTCGACCATGATGGCCAGTTCCTGATTGTCGGTGGCCTTGTTTAGTTTGGTGAGCAGCTGATTAAGCTCGACCACGGAATTGTTTAAACCGCCATTGCCCTTGGTGCCGTCACCGGCGACCATGCCGTTAAGATTGGTTAGCAGTAGATCGACACTTTTTTGGGTTCCGGCCAGGTTCAGTTTGTTGAAGTTTTGAAGCGCATCTTCCACATTGTCCAGAAGGATGTTAACCGGGCTCGGTTGGGAGGGAATCACCGGGTAGTCGGGTTCCCACTTGTAAGGCAGGGTGCCCATTTTTGTGGGGTCTTTGACGTAGTCCAGCTCAATATAGTTGACGCCGGTAATGCCCTGGCCGCGAATCTGCGCACGCAGACCATCGGCAACCAGTGATTTTAGATATTCTTCATCATCGGAGGTGCTCGGTGGGTTGATCTCCATACGAACCACCACGTACTGCTTACGTTCGGCAAAGGGGACTTTTTCCTCGTAAATGATGCCCGAGAGACTGATCATTTTGACCTGACCAATGCGCACCCCGCGAAAACGTACTGGTGCACCAACATCCAACCCTTGCACCGATTCCTTGATGTAGGTCTCCACGATTTTGGTCTGGGAAAATAGATTACGGGCACCGAAGATCAGTGTGAGTGCGACAAGCGCCGCGGCGCCGATCAAGACAAAAATGCCGAGTCGGTAATATTGAGCGCTGTTTCGTGTGGCCATAGTCGTCTGGTTCTCTGGACGTGTTTCTAATGAGTTGTATCGGTTGTCTGGGCATCACGATTAAAAAACTGACGAACCAGAGGGATGTCGCTGTGATCGCGCAGCCATTTCGGGTCGCCTTCGGCAATGATGCCTTTGGTGTTTTTGTCGAGCATGATGATGCGATCGGCAATCGCGAAAATACTGGGGAGTTCGTGGGTGACTACGACAAAGGTGATTCCCAGGTTCCGTGAAATGGACAGAATGGTCTGGTCCAGTTCAGCCGAGGTAATCGGATCGAGGCCCGCCGAGGGCTCATCTAGAAAAAGGATGTCGGGATCAAGCGCCATTGCACGGGCAATCGCGGCACGCTTCTGCATACCGCCACTGATTTCTGCGGGCATAAAGGACTCGAAAGGCAATAAACCGACCAAATCCAGTTTGCAGCGGGCAATCAGCGACATTTCGTTATCACGCAGCTGCGTATATTCCTCGAGAAAGAGCCGTACGTTTTCTAGCAAGGTCATCGAACCGAACAGTGCGCCCTGCTGATACATCACTCCGAAACGGGTGAGGATGTTCTGGCGCAAGGCGCCCTCGGCGGTCACGATATTCTGGCCTTCAATGAACACCGAGCCTTGCGGTGGATCGTAGAGGCCAATCATGTTTTTTAGAAGGCTGGATTTGCCGCAACCGGAACCACCCAGAATCACGAAAATTTCGCCACGTTTAACGGAGAAGTTGAGATTCTGCAGAATGATGTTACTGCCGTAACCCACCGTCAGATCTTTGACCTCGATGATGTTTTCCAGTGTGGCAGCCGTCGTTGGCGCTATTTCGGTCATTGCCGTCAGAACCCGGTTTTGTAGGAGATGTAGGCAAATAGGCCGTCGACCATGACGATCAGAATGAGACTCGTCACAACGGCCCGTGTCGCCGAGAGGCCCACAGCCGCGGCACCGGTGCCGGTTTGCATACCGCGCAGGCAGCCGACGCCAGCAATGATGAGGCCAAAGAGCAACGATTTGGTGAGCCCGGACAAGATGTCGTTCATATGAATCGTTTTAAGCACGGCTTCATAGAAGGTCACGAAAGGCACCTGATACGCCAGCATGGTCATCGATGCGGCAAAGATGCCGATCAGATCCGAAAAGAGCGAGAGAATCGGTGCAACCAGCAGGCCCGCGAGTAAGCGGGGTAGCACCAGGAAACGGATTGGGTCGATACCGCCGGTGACCAGTGCGTCGACCTCGTTGTTGACGGTCATGGTGCCGATTTCCGCAGCGAAGGCAGCTGATGATCGGCCCGCAAGAAGAATGGCGGTCATCAAAGGGCCCAACTCGCGAAAGATCGACAGCGACACCAGGTTGGCGACAAAGGTTTCAGCACCGAATTGTTTGAGGCCAATGGCTGATTGAAACGCCAGAATCACGCCGATCAGAAAAGCCACGAGAGAGACAATAGGCAGGGCAGCAACGCCGGCTTCGACAGCGACGCCAACAAAGTCATTCCAGCGTACTAAGCGCGGGTTACGGAAAGCCCAGCCCAGGTTACTGGCGAGTTGGCCGATAAAAACGATTTGATGACGGGCGTCATTAAAGACATCTTCCGTACCGTGGCCAATCCGTTCAATCAGGCTTTGGTGTGGCCGATGATTGCTCACCGGTGGCGGAAAGAGATCATCGAAAGGCTGGTAATGCGCTCTCAAGGGTTGATAGCGCGGATCCATATTGAGCAGTTGCGTGCTGCCATTGGCGTTTTTCTGGGCATGTTGCAGGTCAATCAGTAAAGCAATGCCCGCACCATCCATATAGGCAACCTGTTGCAGATCGATTTCAAGTGTGGCACCGCCAGGCAGAGAGGCCAGCCAGTTGCTTTGCTGATTGCGCACGGATTGCCAGACGTTGCCCAGCGTGTGCGCGCTCAGGTGGCCATTGAGTGACAGGCGTGCGACTGCGCCGGCAACTGACCAATCGGCTGCAGCCGTCAAAGAACCATCGGGTGGCAATACAGTCGCCATGGGCGGATTATTCCGGAAAGGCTTGGGTAAAGTATAAGGCTTCCATGAGCTGGCCCGGCTGATTGAGCGAGCCGAACCAGCGCTGAAATAACTCCCCGATCACCGGGGTGCGGAAGGTGCGGGATAGCGTGGCGTTGACGGCCCAGCGGAAATCGGGGTCATTCGGGGCCATCATCACGGCATAGTACTCGGGGGCAAAGTCCTGAGGTAAGAGGCGGAAGCGGGTGCCCAGCTTCGAACGGATCAATTGGTCAAACATGACCAGACGGTCACCAGCGATAGCGTCCACGTCTTTATTGGCAAGCATGTTGGCGGCGGCTTCGAAGCTCTTGGCTTCGACCAGCGTGGCCTGCATCTGGCCGCTGGCCACAGCCTGCTTCAGAAGTTTGCTGGTTGTGCTGTCACGTACGATCGCCACTTTCTTCGAGGTCAGGTGGTCCAGCTTTTCCAGATCGGCATCGCTACGCACGGCAAAGGTTGCGCCCTGCATAAAGGTGGTGAGGCTGAAACCGAAGCGGCGCTGACGTTCAAGGGTGTTCGAGGTGGCCGAGCATTCCAGATCAGCCTCACCGGACTCAATGGCATCGAAGCGTGAACGATTATTGGTTTTGACCCAACGAACATCCATGAGCTTCAAGTCGAGCTGGTTGACCAGCTGGGAGGCAATGATTTTGCACAGATCAATCGTGTAGCCAGTGGGTTGTCCATCGTCGCCTAGGAGCGAGAAGGGCGCCAAGTTCGGATGGTAGGCAATAGTCAGTGCCTGGCGCTCACGGATACGCTGGATCACAGGGCCATTGAGCGGTGTCCGTTCACTGAGTTCGGTCGTCTGGGCTGCGGCGGGGCCGGTCAGCAGGAGGCTCGTTAGAACAGCGAGCGTGGCAAATAAGGTATGGCAGAAACGCATTGGGAGTCCTGTGGGGTTAAGCGGTCGAGTTAAGCCGTAATGTGGGTAGCGCGTTGAGCCAATCCCATCGGGCCTGGCTGAAAAATGCTGGCATCCATCATTTTAAGGGTGGGGCTGATCAATGGCTCAAAATCCATGTGAGCCAGAATGTCATGCTCAAGATCGATGCCTGGCGCAATTTCCGTCAGCATCACCCCCTCGGGTTGAAGCGTGAAGACGCAGCGCTCGGTGATATAGAGCACGGGTTGGTGGCGTTGTGCGGCATAGCGGCCGCTAAAAGTACGTTGTTCCACCTGTGCCACAAATTTATGGACGTTGCCTTCCTGCACGATGCGGAGATGCCCGCCATCAATCGTGATTTTCAGACCGTCGGCGGTAAACGTGCCCACAAAAACCACTTTCTTGGACGATTGGCTGATATCGATAAAACCGCCAGATCCTGCCAGCTTGGGACCAAATTTCGAAACATTGAGATTTCCCTGGGCATCGGCCTGGGCCAGCCCGAGGAAGGCAATATCGATGCCGCCACCATCGTAGAAGTCAAATTGGTAGGGTTGGTCGATCACGGCATCATGGTTCACTGCGGCGCCGAAATTCAGCCCACCCTGTGGGATGCCACCGACAATGCCGGGTTCGGCCGTCATGGTCATGAAATCGCTGATACCTTCTTCCGCAGCCACGTTGGCAACACCCTCGGGCATGCCGATCCCGAGGTTGACGATCGAACCTGGGCGCAGTTCCAGTGCTGCCCGGCGCGCAATAATCTTACGCTCGGAGAGTGGCATGGGCGCGACGGCATCCAGGGCAATGCGCTCGTGGCCGGCAAAGGCCGGGTTGAACTGCTCGGCAAAGGTCTGCTGATGGTAAGCCGGGTTTTCAGCTACGACCACGTAATCCACCAGCATGCCGGGAATCTGCACATCTTTAGGGTTGAGAGTGCCGCGTTCTGCCAGACGCTCTACCTGCACAATCACTTTGCCGCCCGAGTTGTGGGTGGCCATGGCCACGGCAAGGGATTCGAGCGTCAGCGCTTCGTTCTCCATGCTGATATTGCCGACGTTATCAGCAGTCGTGCCCCGTAAAAAAGCCACATGGATCGGGAATGTTTTGTAGCGCAGGTATTCCTGTCCGTCGATTTCGGTCAGAAACACATAGTCTTCGGTCGTTCGGGCATTCAGCTTGCCGCCACCATGACGCGGGTCCACATAGGTATGTAAACCCACATGTGTAAGCAAACCTGGCTTGCCGGAAGCAATATCGCGGTACAACTGGGAAAGCACGCCCTGAGGTAGGTTATAGGCTTCGATCTGGTTACTGGTGGCCAGCGCCCCAAGTTTGGGAATCAGCCCCCAGTGGCCACCGACCACGCGTTTGAGCAGACCCGGCGGGGCCAGGTGGTTCAGTCCCCGCTCTTTTCCATCGCCCTGGCCGGCACCAAATACGAGGGTCAGGTCACGCGGTAGCCCGGTCTGCAGATAATGCTGCTCCAGCGCGATTGCCAGATTTTCCGGAAATCCGATGCCGACAAAGCCACAGGTGGCCAATGTGGTGCCCGACGCGATTTGTGCGGCGGCGGCTATCGCGCTGATCACCTTGGGGTGTTGCCCAGATGCGCGGTGGGCGGAACCGGTCATCGGTGATGCTGCCAAGGGATTCATTATTTTGCTCCGGGTAGGCTACACTGACTTTAAGCGCGGGTTTTGACAATGCGGGACTTGAAAAAAGACGTTTAGCCTACATATTGCCAAAAGATCATGGCGTTCGGACATCCGAGGGCCAAATATAAAAAGACAAAGGACGACTATGCGATTCGACAAACTGACCACCAAGTTCCAACAGGCTCTGGCCGATGCCCAGAGCATTGCCCTCGCTAACGACTGTGGTTTCATTGAGCCGGCACATCTGCTGCTGGCCATGATTCAGGATGCGGATGGCGGCATTCGTTCGTTGCTCGAGCGCGCTGGCGTTAATGTCACGGCGCTGACCCGTGAAACCGAAGCGCTGGTCAAACGCCTGCCACAGGTGCAGGGCACGGGGGGCGAAATGCAGGCCTCGCGCTATCTGGGCAACCTGCTCAATCTCTGCGATAAAGAAGCTGCCAAGCGTGGCGATCAGTTCATTGCTTCCGAACTCTTTTTGCTCGCCTTGTGTGATGACAAGGGTGAAACTGGCCGTCTCTGCCGTGACAACGGTTTGAACCGTAAATCGCTGGAGTTGGCCATCCAGGCCGTGCGCGGCGGACAGAATGTCGATTCGTCCGATGCCGAAAGCCAGCGTGAAGCGCTGAAAAAATACTGTCTGGATCTGACCGAGCGTGCCCGTTTGGGCAAGCTGGATCCGGTGATTGGCCGCGATGACGAAATCCGTCGTTCCATCCAGATTCTGCAACGTCGCAGCAAGAACAATCCCG